>Ga0187865_1000439_pt1 | contig 58004 bp, 43 predicted proteins | sample June2016WEW_11_1_2_FD_132989 | JGI IMG/M metagenome (GOLD analysis project Ga0187865, IMG submission 132989) | Peatland microbial communities from SPRUCE experiment site at the Marcell Experimental Forest, Minnesota, USA - June2016WEW_11_100 | ecosystem: Environmental > Terrestrial > Soil >...
CTCGTCCAGATCGGGCGCGAAGGTTGCTTTCGTGGTCTTCATCCAGTTCTTGTCGTCGCGGTCGGGGAAATCCGGCTTATAGTGCGAGCCGCGAGACTCGTCGCGCATGGCCGCTCCCTGCGCGATTACCCGCGAAAGCTGCAGCATGTTGTACAGCTGGCGCGCGAAGGCGATGGTCGTGTTGGCCCACTGCGAGCGGTCGCTCAGGTTGATCTTCTGGAAGCGATGCAGCAGTTCCACTACTTTGGCGTCCGCTGCCTCACACTTCTTGTTGTAGCGGATGACCGTGCAGTTCGCGGTCATGGTTTCGCCGAGTTCGCGCCAGAGCAGGAAGGGATTCTCGTTGCCGTCGGCGCTCATGAGGCGGGCGTTGATTTCCTGCTGCCGCTTGCGTTCCGCGTCGAAGTGGCCGTTGCTGGGCGCGGCTTGCAGATTCGTGGCGTACTGTACGGCATTCGGGCCGGAGACGAAGCCTCCGTAGATGCACGACACCAGCGAGTTCGCGCCCAGGCGGTTGGCGCCGTGGTATTGGTATTCGGCTTCGCCTGCCGCGAAAACGCCGGGGATGTTGGTGGCCTGTTTGTAATCCACCCAGAGGCCGCCCATGGTGTAGTGCATGCCGGGGAAAATCTTCATGGGCACGTCGCGCGGGTCGACGCCGACAAACTTCTCGTAGATTTCGAGGATGCCTTCGAGCTTGCGGTCGAGAGTCTTACGATCGATGTGGGTCAGGTCGAGATAGACCATCGGCTTGCCGTCAATGCCGAGGTTGTGCTTGTAGATGACCTCGAATATGGCGCGAGTCGCCACGTCGCGCGGCACGAGGTTGCCGTATTTCGGATACCACTCTTCCAGAAAGTACCAGCGCTCTTTTTCCGGGATGCTTTTGGGATCGCGCTTGTCGCCCGGAGTCCTGGGCACCCAGACGCGTCCGCCTTCGCCGCGCGCCGATTCCGACATCAGGCGCAGTTTGTCTTCGCCGGGGATGCAGGTGGGGTGAACCTGAATGAACTCGCCGTTCGCGTAGTAGCAGCCTTGCTGATAGAGCGCCGACTGGGCCGATCCGGTACACACAACCGAGTTGGTGGACTTCCCAAAGATCGCGCCAATGCCGCCGGTGCAGATGATGATGGCGTCGGCGGGGAAGGTGCGCACTTCCATCGTCCGCAGATCCATGGCGCAGATGCCGCGGCAAACGCGGTTTCCGTCGAGCACGGCCGAGAGAAACTCCCAGTGCTCGTACTTCTTGACCTTGCCTTCGGACTCGTAGCGGCGGACCTGCTCGTCGAGAGCGTAGAGAAGCTGCTGGCCGGTGGTTGCTCCGGCAAACGCGGTGCGGTTATAGAGCGTGCCGCCGAAGCGGCGGAAGTCGAGCAGACCTTCGGGAGTGCGATTGAACGGCACACCCATGCGGTCGAGCAAGTCGATAATGCCCGGCGCCGCCTCACACATGTCCTTCACCGGGGGCTGATTGGCCAGGAAGTCGCCGCCGTAAATCGTGTCGTCGAAGTGGATCCAGGTGGAATCGCCTTCGCCCTTCAGGTTCTTGGCCGCGTTGATGCCACCCTGCGCGCAAACCGAGTGCGAGCGCTTGACCGGGACGATCGAGAACAGGTCCACCTCACCGCCCATCTCGGCGATCTTGATGACGGCGGCGAGGCCTGCCAGGCCGCCGCCCACTACGATGATTTTCGGAGTTGCCATGCTGTATGAATCCAATCTGCCGGGCTGGGCCCGGGCCTTCTCGCACAATTCCGCACAATCTCTATCGCATTACGATGTTTTCCGAAGCATTGGTGTCCAAAGGTTGGAGTGGCGTCCTCAGGAATCCGTACATACTGGCCGCGCCGATTGAAACCAAACCAAGAGCGAGCGCGAGGCAGAGGTAGCCAAAGCGGCGGCGCGCCCTTTCGCCCGTCGTGATCCCCCACTTCGCGGCGAACAGCCACAGGCCGTAACTGAAATGCCAGGAAGCGGCGACGATGCCAACGGCGTAGAAGGCGATCATCCACGGATTCTGGAATTCTCCCTGCACTTTGGCGAACGACTGCATGGGGTGCGTCGGCAGGTGCACGCCGGTGAAGCGCAGGTAGTAAGTGTGCTGCACCATGTAGATGAGCGCGACGATGCCCGTCCATCGCTGCGAAGTGTAGAGCCAGTTGCCGGTCCACGGGTAATCGGCGACATTGGTGTCGCCTTGATACCAGATGTAAACGCCGTAGAGGCCGTGGTAGAGGATCGGAATCCAAATGAAGAACAGCTCCAGCAAAAAAACAAAGGGCAGGCTGTTCAGAAACTCGACTTGCTTTCCGTAGGCCAGCGGGCCTTTGAAAGCTTCGGCGTTCGAGATGAAGTGTTCGAGAAGGAACGCTCCGATGGGAACGACGCCGCTGAGGGAATGCAGACGGCGCAGCAGGAACGAGGTCCCCTCGCCAGCGCGCAGTGGAGCTACGCCCGGTTTGATCCTGGGAACGACGGGATTGGCAGTTGACGCCACGATGACTGCTCCTTACGTGGTCCGATGTGCAAACTGGCTATTATCGTTTTGCGCGGGAAGGGAAGTCAAGGAAAGCTTGAACCTTGAACCGCAGAGATCGCAGAGCGCGCAGAGGAAAATTAGAAATTAGCGATCGATATGCGGAGTTCGCCGCGGACAAATGGCTGTCCTTCAATTTCCTCCGCGATCTCTGCGTACTCCGCGGTTAAAGCTCTTGACCGCTGGCTCTCCGATACCACACCAGGAATTCGCGAAAAGCTGCGCCACGATGGCTGTACTGCGCTTTTTCTGCCGCGCTCAATTCGGCAAAGGTCTTGCCGATCTTCGGGAAATAGAACAGCGGATCGTATCCGAATCCGCGCTGGCCACGGGGTGCGTCCAGAATGATGCCTTCAGCGGTGCCGCGGAAGGCGTGAACCGTCTGGCCGTCACGGGCCAAGGCCAGAACGCAGACGAATCGCGCGGTGCGTTTTTCTTGCGGAATATTTCTTAGTTCGCGGAGCACTCTCGTGTTGTTGGCTTCGTCATCGGTGTTGCACTCTGCGGCGCGCGGTTCATCGGCGGCGTAGCGGGCGGAGCGCACTCCGGGAGCACCGCCCAGAGCGTCAATCTCCAGGCCGGAGTCGTCGGCCAGGACCAGTTCGCCGGGAACGGCCAGACTGTAGGACTCTGCTTTTTTGCGCGCGTTCTCCTCGAAGGTGGTCCCGTTTTCGACAACCTCGGGCAGGGACGAAAAGTGTGGGATGTTTGCGATCGTGATGCCGAAGGGCGCGGCGGCTCCGGCGAAATCGCGGAGCTTGCCGGGATTTGAGGTTGCCACCAGGACGCGACGTTGCATCTTGCGTGCTCTCAATAGCCTTTCTCTGTGCTCCTCTGTGTTCCCTGTGGTTATAGGCTCTTTCTTCAACCACAGGGGACACGCGAAAACACAGGGGATTACATCCGCTGTCCTGGCTGGGGCTTCGGCTGCGTCTTGATCCACGCGACAATCAGCAGCCCAAGGCTGATCAGCGAGACGACGTTTCCGACTACACGATCGATCATCCGGCGGAAATAGATGTGTACATCGTCGTCTCCGGCGGCAACCGGAATGACGATCAGGCCGGTCACATCGGTTGTTTGCGTTGCGGTCGGCTTGCCGTTCACCACGACGTACCACGCCGGGTAGCTGAACAGGCGCACAGTTATATTTTGCGGGGCGGCAGCATGGACCGTGAAGTGTTTTTCCGTCGGCCCCCACGCCAGTATCTTGCTCGGAACCGCTGCTCCCGTGTCGTCGCTGACGCGAGGCAGACTTTTGTTCAACTCGTAGGCGTCGGCTCCGGCCGGGACGTATTCGTCGGTGCCCTCGTAGCCGGTGCCGTCGGCGACCGCCTCGCTCATCTCGCGGATATCGTCGGCTTTGGCCCACCAAGGGGGTTGGATGCGATAGCCGGCGAGGATAACCGCAGCCAGCAGAACCGCAGACGCCAACCCGCGCGCGGTCCAGCGTTTGGCGGCCATGGGCAGAAGTATGGCCAAAGCGGCGTTCATGCAGAGCAGCCAGCGGAAGGGAAGTTGCACGAAGCGGAACTTGGGCAAGTGCTGCCAGAGCAAATTGCTCACCGAAAGCAGGAGGAGCGCGCTGATGGCGCCCCAGGCAGAAAGAAGCATCCACGGGCGTTGGTCAGCGGCCACCGCGGTTGCGCTGGACGCGATTGGACTGCTGAAGTCCGCTCCGCCTATGCGTTTCGCCCGCCAGCGGCGCGAAAACCAGATCGCGAAAGCGAGGATGCCGATTTCGGTAACGGCTACAGTCGAAACCAGAAGATTGAAGCGGTTGTGATCGGGATCGGCGATGATGGTGAAAAGAAAATTGTCCTGCGGCCGGACGCCCGGCGACAGCACTTGACTGAGGTTGATCCACCCCTGTTCGTAGATTGCCGGGAGCAGATAAAACGAAGCGAGGCCGGCTCCGAGGAGCATCGCCAGCGCCGTCCGGATGAGGGGACGCCAGGTCTGTGGACCCCACGATCGTTTGCGGGCCGTCTCACTTGCGGCCAAGAGCAACGCCAGCCCGGCGGTTGAGTAATGGATCATCACGGCGGCGGGCACGTTTGTGAGCCAGGCTGCGGCCAGCGTGAGGGTCAGCCACAGCGTCGGGCGAAAGCTATGTTGGCCAGGCAGACTGCAATGGCCCTGAGCGGCTAAAGCCGATGCTTTTGCCGAATTTATGGCACGACTGAAGTCGTACCCTTCCCAAGACCCGCTTGGATCGTGAGTTTCTCCCCCTCGTGCAGAATCATGTTGGCCCAAAGCGGGCTCCTGGAGCCGCAGAAGACAAAGCAGCAGAAGCGGCAGCAGGGCGGCGGCCAGCAGTTCGGCGTATGCGCTCCGCCAGTAGACGATCAACAGGTGATAGGGATTCAGCGCATAGAACACGGCCGCAAACAGAGCGTCCGGGGCCGGGAACCACTGGCGGGCGAGCCGGTACATGGCCGCTCCGGCAAGCGTGAGCCCAATCCAGCAATACGCGCCCGGCACCATCTTCCAGGGCAGAGCGGCACCGAGCGTGGCGCCCAGAGTCCAGGAAGCGGGCGGATAAAACAGGAAGCGAGCCTCGCCGTATCCCCAGTACGCCAGCGCCGCCCAGCGCGGATATGCGATGCCGTGCTTCCATTGGCCGAGGACTTCCATCCACGAAAACATGTGGAACTCGAAATCATGCCCGGAGGGACTCCCCCACCAAAAAAACGGTGTGATGGCCAGCAGACAGACGCCAGCTAGCACCAATGCATGCGAGATCGGATTTCTGAGCAAATGGCCCTTAGCTTACGTTGAAGTAGCAGGCTGCGGAAAAATAGAACGTTAAAACTCAGCCCCCATCTGCATCTGATTTCCCGTAGCGACGCGGCTGGCCGCGTCTCCCGCGTCCCCGGAGACGGGGCCAGCCCCGTCTCTACAGGCAGAGCCATTCTATTGCATCGGAAAATTCTCGGAAAATTAACTGAAACGAAATCATTCAGGAGGGAGTGTTGAGGTAGTCTGCGGTCAACGAGGTGGAACAGACCGCCGGGGACTGGGCCGACACTAAAGACGGGGTGTCGATCTGGTTCCCGGTTTTTACTGGGATCGTTGTCGTTGGAATCGGGGCGCTATTGGGCGAACGCTGATCGGCTGGTTGCTATTGGCGGAAGTTTATAGGTTGACGCTTATTGGTTGACGCTCGCCGGAGTTCGCTGGCGCTGCAGTTCGGCGAGAAACGCTTCTTCCTCCAGGGCATTTCCGGTCCGGAGCAATTCCAAGAGTGGATCCTCCGCGTCGGTTGCGGCGCTGCTGGTCTGGCTGAGGTCGACCACGTTGGCGACCAGAGAACGAGGAGAAGTTTCCAGTTGCGGAGTGGCGCCGGGTTGGCCGGTGAGGAACTCGATGAACTCGCCGACGCTCTTGCGCTGCTCCTCTGTGCGGGCAGGGAATTCAATGCCCATGCCATGTCCGGGATGCATGACCCGGACCAAACCTTCCGTGTGGATCTCCATCCCGGCAGCTCGTAGGCACAGGTCAACGGCTGAAGACTGAGGGAAGGGAGATTCGGTCTGCACATAGCATCCGCCCAGACTAAGATCCGTCAGTTTACATTGGCTGATCGCGTCCGGTTCCTCGGGCAGAGCATCGTGAGACCGGGCAGCCAGCCACGCGCCCATTTCTTCGCGCATCTTTTCGTCCATGTCGAGAAAGCGGAGGCCGGTTTGACCGTTGGCGGTGCTCCAGGCAACTTCCGCGTCACCTTCAATGCCAGCGCCGCCATCGGGAAGCGCAAAGGAGACGCCAACCGTGGCTTGGGATGGAAGTGGCTTGGCCGCCAGCACATCCATGCCGCCGGTGCTCAGGTCGAGCAGGATGCCTTCCACAGTATTGCTCTCGTCGATACGAATGGAAACCGCCGCCTGGACAGCGACCCGCAACGATTGCCGCCTTTCGCGCTTCAGCAGCGATGTGGCAGCGCGCAAGGTGTTTTGAGCCTGCTCGCGGGTGATGGGCTTGGTAAGGATGAAATGAGCACCCGCGCCGAGGATGGAGCGGATCTGCGAGGCATCGTGTAGCAAGGCAATGGTAACGGGCGGATGGCGGTCAGGGCCGACCAGACGCCGGCAACCTTCGAGCAGCAGAGAGGCCGCTTCGGGATCGTCGAAGTCCACGATGACCTGATCGAAACGCTCCTCCGCCAGCCGCGTCACGGCGACATCGGCCGCATTCGACCGAGCCACCGCAACGCCGAACTGCGCCAGGACCTGAATCAGCGTTTCCGCAGTCAGGTCGTCCTTTGACACCAGCAATGCCTGCAATATCATGGCACCGAGCCTCCCGCCTCGCGCTTTGCCTCTACGGTCAGGCTTCTACGGCCAGCGCGGAGTTACGCTACGCCCTGGCTTGGACGCGGCCGGCGAGGGTTGAGCGCTGGCCTTGGCAGCCATCGCATTGGAGTTTTCGTCGTCCACTTCCGTCAGCACTGCGCTATCGTCCTCGTTGTCGTTTTCGGCGAGCAAGGGCGCGACTTCGCGCAGTTTCTCGGCAGCCTGCTGCAGCATCTCGATCTGCTTACCCAGTTGCGTGTACTGCGCCTGCTTGCGGCGCAAAACCTCATGGATATCCTTCATACTTCCCCCTGCGCCTGACTGTAGGTTTGGACAGAGGTAAGGTCAACGGCAAAGCCATCGCGCGCCGTTACGGCAGTAACCGGAGAGGATATGGGGCGAGCGTCGAAGCGGTGTTCGAATGCTGTCCGGCTAAGGAAACGAAGCGCTTGGGACGGTTCTGAACAGGGGCCGGTTCGACGGGAAATCAAACCGCTTTTCTGCAATGGCCATCAAACCGATCAAGTAGCTTGCGCCCAAAATCAAAAGCCCCGCCTTGCGGCGGGGCCATGAGTTGAGTGTTCTGGGCGAACCAACAAAGTTAAGTTTATGCCCCGATCAGCTTGCGACGGAACATTCCGGCGATACCCACAAGCCCTGTTCCTAGAAGACCCAAAGTTCCGGGTTCCGGGACGGTGAGGTTCGTGGTGCCCACACGAATGTGCCCGACACCCTGGGTGAACTGGCCGGTAGAGCTATAGAGCGTCTGGGTGGTCGTTCCACTCACCGTACGACCATCATAATACAAGCCCGTGATCGCGCCGCTGAGCTGGAAGGTCCAGTTCTGTCCTACGTGGCTCACGACAGTCCAAGTAATCGGACCGGTGAAGCTGCCGGTGAAGAGCGCTACCGGCCCTTTTGGTGCTCCCGGTAGTTTTTGTGTCCATTTGCCGACGCCAAGAACGTCAAATGTCGAGCCCGCAGACGAAAACGTTCCGCCGGTCCAGAGGGAGCCGCTGGTCAGAGCGCCGGTCGAGAAGCTGACCGAACCGAGAGCATGGCCCGGAGGGGCTGTGATGGCGCCCCAGCTATGCAGGTGCGATCCCGTCGAATTGACGACCGAGCCTAAGCCGCAGCAGCCGGAAATCAAAATCGAGCCATTGGTGTTCGTGAGAATAATGTCCGCCGAAGCGGCAATTGGCAACGCCAATGCCAGTAACGCTAGAACTACCACTCGCCTCATGTTAATCCCTCCCAATTTTTCTTTCTTTCCAAAATTTACCTTGAAACCTTGTGTTCAAGGTATAAGTCGCCCGTGGTGAATAGAGCACTTGTTGTTCCAAAACTACAGAAGCTTACTTCTTGTTACGTATCAACAACTTAACAACATTTACCGTGCCTGTTCCGAATCTCGGAATGCAATCTGCTGCACACTAGCAACAATCCGCTTTCCCTAGATCCTCCAGCGGCTCAATCCCGCAGGCGGTCAGACCGGCTACGAAACGGAACAACTGTGGGTTCGGAATCGGCAGGGGGGAATCTCGCCCAGAAAGAAAACCTTGAACCTGGGGAGACCGCTTCCGGAACCTGGTGCGACTGTCAGTAACCAATCGCGAGGTGGCCCATGTTACCAAAGACCCGGGGTTCAGCAATGGCTCGTTGGTGCCATCCAATCGCTCAAGAGTGGGATTCCGCTTTCGGACCAGGTGCCCTATCTTTAAGGGTGAGCAGTTCTGGGGAGGGCTGTTCAGGCGTCCCGTGGTTCTTTGGATCCGGGACGCTTCTTATTTTGTGGTGAAGTTTCCCAAAGAGCGTACCCCAGTAGGACAGTACCCAAGTTTCCACACGCTTGCGCTTGCCTAGAAGGGTTACCTACCAGAGTCGTCTGCGAACATCGGCACTTCTTCACTTTTTCCCGACGAAAAGCTGCGGTAGGCGGCGTCCAGAATGACCTGGTTCTGCCAGCCTTGCTGGCCAAGCGCTGGAAACACTTCCCGCCCTTCGACTGCGGCAGCGAAACTGTCTGCCTGCCTCGCGTAGGCAAGCTGGTTGGAAACGGTTTCTTCGGCGACCCGTTGTCCGTCGCGCCACAGTTCCAACTTAATCGGACGTTCGACATTCAGCGCATCGTCGGCCCGGAGAACGCCCGCTTCACCGACAATCTCCAACGGCGTGCGATAGTGCGCACGAGTTGAAACCAGCACCGTGGCCAGCGTGCCCCGCTGAAACTCCAGCGTCAGGACGGCCGCCGCTTCTACGTCGCCCGATTGTTCATCTGGGCGGCCGAGAGCGGTCACGCGCCGCGGCTCATCCTGCAGGATGTAACGCAAGGCATCGATGCAGTGGACGCCCACGTCGGCGATCGGGCCGCCTCCCGCTATCGAGCGCTGGTAGAGCCAGGTGCGGGCATGGCCCAAACCGGGATACGAGAACTCCGCCCGCGCAAAGATGGGGCGACCGATGTCACCAGCGGCGACGCGTTCGCGAAATCTTGCCGTGCTTTCTTCAAAGCGAAAGACCTGCGCGACTCCGAGGAGAACGCCTGCGCTGCGCGCCGCTTCGACCATCTGGCGGCATTCGTCCGCGTCCATGCCCATGGGTTTCTCGCACAGCACCGGCTTGCGGTCAGCAATCGCCGCGAGCACGTCCGGCAGATGGCAGGCATTGGGAGTAGTGATCAGCACCGCGTCCACTTCGGGGCAGCGGCTGAGTTCTTCGGTCGAGGCGAAGACATGCGGGATCCCATACTGCGCGGCGGCCTCGCGAGCTTTATGGGAGTCTCGGCGCGATAGAGCGACCACTTTACAATTCCGGGCAAGTGCGAATCCTGGCATCAGCCGCCGCACGGCGTGCAAACCGAAACCTGCGATACCAAAGCGAATCATGCTAATTTCACCGGCTTCTCTAAAGCGCCTTCTCTTAACTATTACGTGTACGGATAAAAAACGAAGAACAGCAGCGACAAAGCGGTCAATGCCCAGAGCGCGGGGCGAACGTCCCGCAATCGTCCCGAAACCAGTTTGCAAAAAGGATACAAGACGAAGCCCGCCGTCATGCCAATTCCCACGTTGTAAGTGAAGGCCATCAGAACGATGACGCCGAAGGCTGGAACCAGTTCGGTGAGGTCGTCGAAGGGAATCCGCGTGATCGGAGTCAGCATCAGCAGCCCAACGAAGATGAGCGCCGGCCCGTAGGCTTGTGGCGGGATGGCGGAGATGAATGGCGCGAAGAATAAAGTCCCGACGAAGCACAGCGCCGTAATGACCGCGGTCAGGCCCGTCCGCCCGCCCGCCTCCACTCCAGTGGCGGACTCGATATAAGCGCCGGATGTGGTGGTTCCAATCACGGCGGCGAAAGTTGTGGACAGCGCGTCGGCCATCATCGGGCGCTCGATCTGCGGCAGGTTGCCGTCTTTGTCGAGAAAGCCCGCGCGCGCCGACACACCGATCAGTGTGCCCATGGTGTCCACAAACGCCATGACAAAAATCGTCAGGACGACAGGAAAAAATCCCCAGGTAAATAGACTGTGCAGATCGAACTGGAAAAAGACGGGCTGGAGACTGGGCGGACGGCTGATCCAACCGGTCGGCGCCGGAGCGACCCGGGTCACGAAACTCAGAAGCGCGGTAACGAGAACTCCGCTAAGAATTGCGGCAGGGAACCGGCGAATTGTGAGCACCGTCATCAGCAGGAAACCGAAGATGGAAAGCAGCACCGAAAGCGAGGTGAGATGGCCCGGTCGAACCGGCGCCCCGGGGAATCCCATCGTGACGATGCCGGTCTGATTCAGTCCGATGAAGGTGAGGAACAATCCGATGCCGACGGCGTAGCTGTAACGGAGCGTCGCCGGAATGGCGTCAACCATCCACTGGCGGAGGCGCAACAGAGTCATCAGAACAAAAAGAATTCCGGCCAGGAACACCGCGCCCAGCGCGCTTTGCCACGTGTAGCCGAGCACATGAACAACCGTGAACGCGATGAAAGCGTTTTCGCCCATGTACGGAGCGATGGCGAAAGGGCGGTTGGCATAGAAGCCCATCAGCAGCGTTCCGAAAATGGCGGTGAGAATGGCGGCCGTGAGCGAGGCGCCAGCCGGCATGCCGGCAGTCTTCAGGATGGCAGGGTTGACGGCCACGATGTAGGCCATCGTGAAGAAGGTGGTGAGTCCGGCGACGACTTCGCGACGGACGGTTGTCTGGCGGTGAGAGAGTTCAAAGAACTGATCGAGCCAGCGATTCAAGTTGCCCTCGGGTGGAAACCCAGGATTGTACATTCGCCGCGCTCGAAGCACGAATCGCGCCGAAGGTTTTCCCCTGTGTCCCCTGTGGTTACGATTTTTGACGCCGCGAAGAGCGGCAAACCACCGGGGACACGGAGGAACACAGGGGAAAGCTTATGGGCTTCGAGTGCGTTCCTGAGCGATCAGTGATTACCCAACTCGACGAGCAGTTTCGGGTCGATGTTGCCGCCGCTGATCACGGCTGCATTGATCTTTGCGTTGGGCAACTCGTCCGCGTGGAAAAGAAATGCGGCTGTCGCCACGGCGCCACTCGGTTCGGCCAGGGTTTTCGCGTTCACGCTTAGAGCGCGCATGGCCTCGAGAATCTCGTATTCGGTCACGCTGACGATGTCGTCCACATAGGCGCGAATGTGTTCGAAATTGATGGCGCCGATGCTCTGGGTGCGGAGACCGTCGGCCAGCGTCTGCGAGACTTGCTCCGCCGGGAAGGAGACGATGCGACCGGCGCGCAGGCTGGCTTGCGCATCGGCGGCAAGTTTGGGCTCGACGCCAATCACCTTTACCTGGGGATTGCTGAGCTTGATGGCGGCCGAAATGCCGCTGATCAATCCACCTCCGCCGACGGGGACCAGCACGGTTTCAACGTTGGGCAGGTCTTCGAGGATTTCGAGCCCGACCGTTCCCTGGCCGGCGATAATCTTTTCGTCATTGTAGGGTGGCACGATCGCGTATCCGTGCTCGGCGGCCAGTTGCTCGGCGCGCAGGCGTCGCTCTTCGCTGTCGGAGCCGACGGTGATGATCTCCGCTCCGAGGGCGGCCGTGGCTTCGAGCTTGTTCTTCGGAGCATTGCCGGGCATCACGATGATGGCCTTCACCCCCAGCGCCCGCGCCGCATAGGCCACCCCTTGCGCGTGATTGCCGCTCGAATAAGAGATCACTCCGCGGCGCCGCTCTGCGTCGCTGAGGGATGCGACCTTGTTATACGCGCCGCGCAACTTGAAAGCGCCGATGGGCTGCAGGTTTTCGAGCTTGAGGAAAAGCTTGCGCTGATCAGCCGGGCTCGTCCATTCGAACAGGGGAGTGCGGACGGCGATACCGCAAAGGAGAGCTTGGGCTGCGCGAATGTCGTCGAGAGAGACCATGATTTCTATCACGGTTGAAGCCGCGTAACTGGCGCGGGCCCAGGCGCGTTCACTTTTTTATGACAGCGGCTTTGAGAGCCGCGAGGCGGTCTTGTTTCTGGAGCGGCAATTCATACACGAGGAACAAGAGCATCTGGAAAGTGTGCCGCACCTTCGCGATGAGCTCGCTGTCTAGTACGCCCTGTCGGTTAACATCGCCATCATTCGGATGAATCGAGCCGTCTCCTAGTTCCTTCATCACCTGCAAGAACTCGGTGTCCAGTTCATCTGCCCACTTTGGCGCAGTCTTGGCTGCAATGGCAGCCTCAAGGTCACGCAGCTTCTTTCCGCACATCCCGTCTTTGAACCCTTGGTGAAATAGGAGGTACTCCAGAGCGCCCCTGAACATAGCCACAGCGGCCGAGTTTGCGCCTATTGAGTGCGCCCGTTGCGCTTGATCTAAGTAGTAGGCGACCCCTGTAGGAGTGTGCGGTGTTGTTAATCCGCCATGTGTTGAAGGGAGCACGGCCACGCTTGTACCTTCGGGCCCGTTGTAAAGAAGAGCCGTGAATTTAGTGTCACATTCCCCACAGGAAAGAACGGCAAGGATAGGTGGGTCCTTCGAAAGGTTGTTTGGTCTGTGTTTCAGATCCATGTCCATTCTGCGAGAGTCGCCGCACTTGGGGCAGTGCAGCATTCCCGTGCGGAGATACTTCTTTCCTTGCTCAAGAAACGCCAGCACGCGAAGGAACTCTTGCAGTTCGTCTAATTCGGCCATGGTTTAGTAACGATTATACGGGAGCGACTGCGTCGGTCAGGGTAGCGCAAAACTCAGATCTCCAGTATCACCGGCATAATCAGTGGTCGGCGCTGCGTCTGCCGCGAGATGTAGCGCTTCAGGTCGGTGCGGATTTTCTCTTTGATCACGCCATAGTCGGCTTTCTCTTCGGTGCTGGAGGCATCGAGGGTCTCCATGACGATCTCGCGGGCGCGCTCGATCACTCCGTTTTCGCCGGGCGAGAATCCGCGCGTCACAATCTCGGGGGCAGTTTCGACGCGTCCGGTGTGCTTATTGATGGCGATGATGGGCATTACAAAGCCGTCTTCGCTGAGGTGGCGGCGGTCTTTGATGACCAGGTCTTCGACTACGTCGGTGCGCGAGCCGGAATCGATGCAGACGCGGCCTACGTTGACGCGTCCAGCCTTGCGGGCGCCGAACTCATCGATTTCGAGAACGTCTCCACTCTCGATCAGCATCACGCTGCCGACCGAGCCGTGCATGGACGCGGCCAGTTCGGCATGTAACTTAAGCTGCCGGTATTCGCCATGGATCGGAACGAAATACTTGGGACGCACCAGGTTGATGATGAGCTTCAATTCTTCCTGGCTGGCGTGTCCGCTGACGTGGATCGGAGGGTAAGAGCCGTCGTCATAGATGACGAACGCTTCGCGGCGGAACAGGTGGTCCACCATTCGGAAGATGGCTTTTTCGTTGCCCGGGATGATGCGCGATGAGAGGACAACCGTATCGCCCTTTTCGATTTTAGCGTGCTTGTGGTTATCCACTGCCGCGCGCGACAGCGCCGACATGGGTTCGCCCTGCGTGCCGCTGATGAGGACGCATACTTTTTCAGGCGGGAAGTTTTTCATTTCGCCGGGATGGATCAGCATGCCCTCGGGGATCTGGACATAACCCAGGTCTTCGGCGATCTCGGAGGAATTCTCCATGGAGCGGCCGATGAAACAGATCTTGCGGCCATGTTCGCGCGCCATATCGACCGTCAGCTTGATGCGGTGAATGGAGGACGAGAAACAGGAGATGAACAGACGCCGCTGGGTGCGGGCAAATACCTCTTCGAACTTGCGGCGGACCGCGCGCTCGCTCGGCGTGTAGCCCTTGCGCTCGACGTTGGTCGAATCCTGCAAGAGCGCCAGCACTCCCTCTTTGCCGTACTCGGCGAAACCGTGCAGGTCGAAGAGGCGATTGTCGGTGGGCGTCGGATCGACCTTGAAGTCGCCGGTATGCAGCACGACGCCGAGCGGTGTGTGAATGGCGAGCGCAACGCAATCCACCAGGCTGTGCGTGACTTGCAGCGGATGAATGGTGAAAGGCCCAACCTTGAAGCGCTCTCCGGGACGAATTTCGCGCAGGTCGGCGTCGTCGAGGAGCTGGTGTTCGTCGAGCTTATCTTCGACGTAGGCCAGCGTGAACTCCGTGCCCCAGACGGGAACATTCAGTTCGCTGAGAATCCAGGGCAGAGCGCCGATGTGGTCTTCGTGGCCGTGCGTAAGCACGATGCCGCGCACATGCTTGCGATTCTCAAGCAGGTAAGAAATGTCGGGGACGACGATGTCGACGCCCAGCAACTCGGCTTCGGGGAACATGAGGCCGGCGTCAACCACGATGATGTCATCGCCAAAGCGGATGGCCATGCAGTTCATCCCGAACTCGCCCAGCCCGCCTAGCGGAACTATATGCAGTTTTCCTGTTGGCATTAGCAGATTTGATGCTAGCACAGGGTGAGGTCCGTGTAGAGACGGGGCTTGCCCCGTCTCGGTTGGTCGCGGCGGGAGACGCGGCAAGCCGCGTCTCTACGATAAATCGGAGGCGGCGTTAGGCCGGCTGATAAACTCATACTCGAAAATGGCCGACGAGAAACAATCGTGGATGCGGCGGCGCGTCGAAGGCGCGATCCGCGGGGGCCTGACTCGCGCCTACGATACGATCAGGGTTGATCCCGGGCGCTTCCTGATGCAGTTGCGCGTGGCGCACGGGTTACCGCTTGCCACCTTTCATGGCGTTTACACGCTGCCGGTGGAACGCCTGGACGATGTGGCCGAGTCGGTGATCCGCGGCGGCATGAAGCTGGCGGCGGCGGAGGGAGCCGGGTTTGGTCTCGGCGGAATTCTGACGATCGTGCCGGACCTCGGCATTCTTTCCGCCATCACCATGCGCACCATCCAGAAGCTCAGCCTGATTTATGGGTTCGAGTTGAACACCGACGACGAAATTGCCGAGCTTTGGATCGCAGCGGCCAGCGCCGCCGGCGTTGACATCAGCCGCGAATTGCTGGAAAAAGAAGTGGTCAACCGCTTTGTGCCGCGCGTCATCCAGCGGATCGCGGTCAAGGCCGGCGCCGACGTGGTGGAGAAGTGGGCGGGACGCCTGATTCCGGTTGTCAGCTCGGCCATCGGATGCGCGTTGAACTATTACTTTGTGCGGGCGTGGGGCGAGCGGGCACGGGCGCATTTCCGCGCCAAGCATCTGGAAGCGCGGCGCAGGTTTGCGGCGGAACAGCTGCAACTTCCGGGCGCGCCGTCGCCGACGTTGCTGTCGTGATCGTGTTAAGCCGTGCGCATTTCCGCCGAAGCTCACCGGAGGTGCGATGTAGTCCGACCAAACTTCTTAACCACAGAGGGCACAGAGGAGCACAGGGGAAACCGTTTCTCACTCGCTCTCCTCTGTGTTCCCCTGTGGCCCCTGTGGTTAGGTTTCCGGTTCCCGGCAGAGGCTCGTTTGTTACCGCAACCAATCTTCCAACTCAATCCCACGCTCGGTTTTTTCGTCGCGATACTTCACGATCACGGGCGTGTAGAGCGAGAGACTCCACTCCGCGCCCTTGCCTTTTTTCACGGCGCGCGAGCCGGGGACGACTACGGCGTTTTCCGGGACTTCCAGCGGGTGCTCGGCTGACGCGCGGTAGATTTCACCACGCACCAGATCATAGAGCGGCGTGGATCGGGTGAGAATCGTTCCCGCTCCCAAAACCGCGCGGGCGCGGACCAGCGTGCCTTCGTACACTCCGCAATTGCCGCCGATGAGCACATCGTCTTCGATGACCACCGGGGCGGCGTTAACGGGTTCGAGCACGCCTCCGACCTGTGCGGCGGCGCTCAGGTGCACGCGCTTGCCGACCTGCGCGCACGAGCCGACCAGGGCGTGCGAGTCGATCATCGAGTCTTCATCCACGTAGGCGCCGACGTTGATGAACATGGGAGGCATGCAGATGACCGACGGCGCAACGTAGGCGCCTTCGCGGATGGAAGAACCTCCGGGCACCAGGCGAATGCGATCGGCGAGGGTCAGGCGGCGGGCGGGGAAGGTGTCCTTGTCGACAAAAGAGAATACGTCGCCGTCCGACATTTCTTTTAATTCGCCGAGACGGAAGCCAAGCAGAATGCCTTGCTTGACCCAGGTATTGACGACCCAGCGTCCCGCGATCTTCTCGGCGGCGCGAACCTCGCCGCGAGTTAGAGCAGCGCGGAAGTTGAGAAAAATGTGACGCGCTTCGGCGGGGTTGGCAATCGTTTCGGCAGTCGACAGACGTTTAATGGCGGACTTTAGAGTGGATAGAGAATCTGACATAGGGAAATAGGAAACCTGTGGTGAAACTCTATTCTCGCAGCCCAGCCCCTAAAGGGGCATCCAATGCCGAGAACATACGGCGCGGCTCAAGCCGCACCCCTTCAAAACAAAGCCAGAAGCCAGGAGCTAGAAGCTAAGAGCTGCCTTCACCCCACGCACTTGCATTCGCTGCGGATCAGAACTCCGGGCATCTGATGCGTCGCGTTGCGCGCCTCGGCGAGATTGCTGTACGGTCCGTGCCAGCGGGAATGATTGGGATCGTGCCCGGCGGGGCGTCCTTTGCCGGAACTGCACTGTCCACAGGATGCGCGGTGCAGAATCGCCTTGTGCGGGCCCGCTGCCCAATTTTCGTAAATGTAGAATTCTGCGGCAGCGGCCGGCGGAGCCGCAGGCCGGGTAATCAATCCGGCGTCGGTCGCGATCTTCTGCAGCTTCGATCGCGTGTCGCGGCGCATGGGAAGCAAGGGCAGGCGATAGACTTCTTCGATCTTCCCCATCATCGCGAGGACGGCCTTCACGGGCAGGGGATTCGACTCGATGAAGTTGGCCTGCATCAGCGGAAAATATTTGCGATGGATGGTGCGCGCCGTGTGCCAGTCGTTGTTCAGAGCGGAGCGCGTCATCTCCGCCATCTCGCGGGGAATTTCGTTGGACGCAACCGAGATCACACCCACGCCGCCGAGCGCGATCACCGGCAAAGTGATGGCGTCGTCGCCGGAGAACACCAGAAAACCCTCCGGCACCGAGTTCAGCACCTCGGCGATCTGCGACATGTTCCCGCTGGCTTCCTTTACGCCCGCGATGTTCGAGACCTCGCTCAGCCTCGTCAGGGTCGCGGGTTCGAGATTGGCGCTCGTCCGGCCCGGCACGTTATAGAGAATGACCGGCTTGTCGACCGCTTCGGCGATCGCGCGGAAGTGCCGGTATTGGCCTTCCTGCGTCGGCTTGTTGTAGTACGGCGAAGCGGTGAGGATGGCGTTGACGCCCGGCCGCGCCGCCACTTCCTTCGCTTTGGCCACAGCCTCCTGCGTCGAGTTGGAGGTTGCGCCCGCGATGATCGGCACGCGTCCGGCGACGACTTCGATGGTCACGTCGATGACGCGAAGCCACTCATCGTGGGTGAGCGTGGGAGTTTCTCCCGTGGTGCCGCAGGGAATCAGGAAGTCAATGCCCGATTCGACCTGCCAGGCCACCAGCTTGCGCAGCGCGTTTTCGTCAACCCCACCGTCCTGGGAGAACGGTGTGACCAGAGCGGTACCACAGCCTCGCAGTTGCATGGGTTAAGGATAACTCTTATCGCACGTGCTTGCATTTGCCAACCGTGATGCTGGCGGAGAGCCAAACACGCACAACACACCTTGTTTTGTTGGAAGGCGCAGGTGTGAGTTTCTTCCTAGCAGGCTGCGGAAAAACTAGTTCCCGAGCAGAAAGCGTGACCTCAGCGGCTAAAGCCGCACTCAAAACAATGCAGTTACCGCAGCGCTGCGCCACCCAAAATCAAGTGCAACATCGAGTTTTCCCGCCGCCTGCTAAACGTGAATCAGGATGGGCGCGTTTAAAGTTCTCGCCAGACATTGCGGAACTCGTAGAAACCGGTTTTCGCCGTCAGCCACTCGGCGGCGCGCACGGCGCCTTCAGCGTATCCCTGGCGCGACTTGGCGTCGTGGCACAAATAGATTCGGTCGCCGGGAGAATTGAAGACCACCTCGTGCATGCCGACCGCGTCCCCCTCGCGAAAGGAGACGATCTCGACTTCCTGGCCTCCGGACTCGCGGACAATCTTCTGGAGCGTGATCGCAGTCGCCGAAGGAGCGTCTTTTTTTTGCGCATGATGACGCTCGAAAATCTGACCCGAGTAATCGTATTTCAGGGCTGCCCCTGCAGTTGCGACAATCTCGAAGAACAGGTTCACGCCGATGGAAAAATTCGATCCGTAGAGGAAGCCCGTCTTTGCGGAGAGCACCATTTCGCGCAAGCGCGGCAATTGGTCGTACCAGCCGGTAGTTCCGACGACGAGGTTCTTCTTTGCGCGGATGCAGGCTTCAGCATTGGCGACGGCGGCGGCGGGCGTGGTGAAGTCGATCACAACGTCGGTGGCGGCGAGCGAATCGGGCGTAAGAGCGCTGCCGCCGGCATTTTCAGCAGCCGAGAGAACTCGCACATGATGCCGCCGCGAGCGCGCGACTTCTGCAACCAGCGATCCGGTTTTGCCACGGCCGAGAATCAGAAGATTCATGCTGAGACCTTGAACCGCAGAGTACGCAGAGTACACGGAGAAGACCAAGAGCTGGAGTTAAACATTATTTTCCAGATTTTCTCTGCGTCCTTTGCGTCCTCCGCGGTTAAATGACGCTACGCAAATACTTCCGGGTCTGCCTCCGCGAAAAATGCGCGGTGCAGGCGCCGGACCACCTCGGCCGCGTCGTCTTCTTCTATCACGAAGGTCAGATTAATTTCAGACGCGCCCTGCGAGATCATGCGGATCTTCACATCCTCAAGAATGCCGAAGACCTTGGCGGCAATTCCGGGGGTGTCACGCAAATTCTCGCCCACCAGGCAGACGATCGCCTTCCGCCCCTCGTACTTTACGTCCGCGAGCTTCGCCAGATCGGCGGCCAGCGCCGGGATGGCTTCGTTGGTCTCGGCCGTCACCGAGACGCTGACTTCGGAGGTGGAAACCACGTCCACCGCCACGTCGTGGTGATCGAAGGCCTCAAAGATGGACTTCAAGTATCCGCGCACCAGCAGACGGCGCGGCGCGGCGACCTCGACCAGCGTGATCTTTTTCTTGAGCGCGATGGCCTTGAAAATATTCGTGCAACGCGGGGCGCGCGCCGTGACCTTCGTCCCTTCGCAGGCCGGGTTCAGCGAGTTCAGAACATAGACTGGAATGTTCTGCTGAATCGCGGGCAGCACGGTCGCCGGATGCAGAACCTTGGCACCGAAGTAGGCAAGTTCGGCGGCTTCGTCAAAGCTGATGACCTTGATGCGGCGGGCATCGGGACAAAGGCGCGGGTCGGTGGTCATCATGCCGTCGACGTCGGTCCAGATTTCGATGCGCTCGGCGTTGAGACCGGCGCCAAAAATCGCTGCGGAAAAATCCGACCCTCCGCGGCCGATGGTGGTGGTGATGCCGGCACGATTGGAACCAATGAAGCCGCCCATCACCGGAACCTTGCCGGCCTCGACCAGAGGCTGGACCCTCTTGCGCAGGCGCTCGTTGGTTTCTTCGAACAGAGGAACCGCGCGGGTATAGCTGCTGTCGGTTAGCAGACATAGGCGCGAATCCACGTGCGCACCCGGCAACCCGCGGGCGGCGAAAGCGGCCGCCACGATCTTGCTCGAAAGCACTTCGCCAAAAGAGGCAACGTAGTCGTAGGTGCGGGGAGTGATTTCACCGACCGCGCCAATGCCGCGCAGCAATTCGTCGAGATCTTCGAAGTCGGCGCCCAAGTCGCCGTGAAATTCAGTGAAAAGGGCGGTGCCGAGCAGTTCTCCGGCGGTGTCATAGTGGCGTTCGCGCAAGGAGCGGGCCATTTTGAGAGCGGTCTTGCGATCGCCGCCACCGGCCGCCTTTCCCATGGCGAGCAGGGAATCGGTGACCTTGGCCATGGCGCTGACCACCACCACGGGACGGTCCGCCAACCGGCCCTGGACGATGTGGGATACGCGCTCGATCGCTTTCGCGTCTTGTACGGAAGTCCCGCCGAACTTCATGACGATCATGGGTGGGGGTGCTCCTTAAAACAGTGGTCAGTGGCCAGTGGCCGGTGGCCAGTAAAAGCGGTGCCGACGAAGGTTTATCCGACCACTGGCCCCTGACCACTGGCCACTGACCACTGTTGTTCTCACCCGAGATACCCCTTCGCCTTGAGAAGTTCGGCATTGAGCAGGGCAGCGCCGGCAGCGCCACGAATTGTGTTGTGCGACAGGACGGTGAACTTCCAGTCGAGGACGTTGCACTTGCGCAAGCGGCCGACCGCGGTGGTCATGCCTGCGCCGAGGTCACAGTCGAAGCGCGGTTGCGGACGGTCCGGTGCGGTCATGTACACGATAGGTTGCTCGGGTGCGCTGGGCAGGCGCAGTTGCTGCGGTTCGGCGCGAAAATCGTTCCAGGTGGCGATGATCTCCTCCGGCTGCGCCTTCTGTTTCAGTCGAATCGCAACCGACTCGGTATGGCCGTCTTCCACGGCTACGCGATTGCATTGCGCGCTCATCGCAAAAGGAGCAGGGTCGACGCGCGAACCGTTCAGCGTCCCCAGTAACTTTTGCGTCTCCTCTTCCATCTTTTCTTCTTCTTTCGCGATGTAAGGGATGACGTTGCCGAGAATGTCGAGCGAAGGCACTCCGGGATATCCGGCGCCGCTGACCGCCTGCATGGTGACCGCCATCACCGTCTCCAGCGTGAAACGACGATGTAACGGAGCCAGGGCAATCACCAGTCCAATGGCCGAGCAGTTGGGGTTGGTGACGGCAAAGCCACCGGACTTGCGTCGCCAAGGTTGGGTTTCGATGAGCTGGATATGATCGCCGTTGACCTCGGGAATCACCAGGGGAACGTCGGCCTGCATGCGCAACGCGCTCGAATTGGAGACGACCGCACAACCGGCGGAGGCGAACTCCGGCTCCAGTTCGCGGGCGATCGCGGCATCGAGGGCGGCGAAGATAATTTTCGGGGCGCCTTCGGGCGTGGCGGGCGCCACCGTCATCTTGGCGACGTTCGCGGGGATGGCGGTTTTCAAACGCCAGCGCGCGGCTTCGGCATAGGGCCGGCCTTCCGAACGATCGGAAGCGGCCAGCCACGACACTTCAAACCACGGGTGATGTTCGAGCATTTGGATAAATCTCTGCCCGACGATGCCCGTGGCCCCGAGGATTCCTACAGGAAGCTTGTTCGACATGATAAGTTGTGATTTTATACCAGCGAAATTTCTTAGGGGAATGCCGCCGCTGATCCACAGGCGAATTCGGTGCACGGGGCCGCCGTTTCTCGTGCGAGAGGCAGGAATACGACCCTCGGTGACTGTTCGACTCCCGATCGTGGATGTACGCTTGTCTAGCAGGCTGCGGAAAAATTCGAATGTCGATGCCCAGCCCCGGCTCGAATCGGGTGATCTGGCCGTCGGGTGATCGGGTGATCGAAAACCAAGTTCCCAGCGGGTTCTTGATGACCAGATGACCCGATCATCCGATGACCCGATTGGCGCCGCAGCCTGCCAGGAGCGACTATGTCCGAACTGCGCCAGAATTTTGCCACCAAGGAATGGGTCGTGATCGCAACCGAGCGCGCCCGCCGTCCGGAAGAAATGGCGCGCCACAACGAGCGCAAGCCGGTGGCATCGTTTGTCGCGAACTGCCCTTTTTGTCCGGGAAACGAGAAGCTGACTCCGCCGGAAGTTCTGCGGATACCCGCCTCGATGGATGTTCCGTGGCACGCGCGAGTAGTGCCGAATAAGTTTGCGGCGCTTTCCCGCGAAGCGCAGCCGACACGCACGGTACACCGGTCGCGCCGGGCGGTAAACGGCTTCGGGGTTCACGATGTGATCATTGAGACGCCCGACCACTCTCAGGTTATGGCCCTGATGTCCGATTCCTACGTGACTGAAATCCTCCACATCTATAAAACTCGCTACGATGAACTCAGCCTCGACCCGCGCATCGCGCTCATTACGATCTTCAAGAATCACGGGATCGACGCCGGCACGAGTCTGGAACACCCGCACTCCCAGATCATCGCGACTCCAGTGATCTCGCTACAGGTGCGCGAGCGCTTTCAACAAGCTTTGCGGCACTTTGACGACTATGGCGAGTGTATGTTCTGTCAGATGCTCGAAGAGGAATTACAAGAACAAACCCGCATCGTCGCGGTTTCCGAGCACTTCGTCGCGCTCGAACCGTATGCCTCGCCGGCTCCGTTCTGTACCCACATTTATCCGCGGCGGCACATGGCGAGCTTCGGAGATGTAAGCACTGCGGAGATGAACGATCTGGCGCGCATGTTGCGCTCGACCCTGGCCAAACTCTACCACGGGCTGGCGGACCCGGATTTCAACTTTACGATTCGAAGCGCTCCCGCCGAGAGCGTCGGCGTGAAGTACTTTCACTGGTATCTGAGTGTGATTCCGCGGCTGACGCGAGTGGCCGGATTTGAGCTGGGCTCGGGAATGTTCATCAACACGGTGGTGCCGGAAGCAGCGGCCGAGTTTCTTCGCAAAGTCGATGTCGAAACCGTGAAGAACACAGCCACGGCTGCCACGTCGTAGAGGTCGCGCGTCCTAGTTCGCCGCCGAATCCTAAGGGCGGCGCACCTGATTTCCCGTAGAGACGCGGCTTGCCACGTCTCTTGCCGCGGAGTGAGACGGGGCAAGCCCCGTCTCTACAGGAGTTTTCTAACTTCTTTCCCTTCCCAACTCTTGCGGGAACGAGTACTCGTTGAGCGGTCCAAACTTGCGTTTTTCGGCGTAGATGCGCCAGCGACGCCAGACGATGCGCAAGCTCGCCATCACCGGGATGGAGAGATAGACGCCGAGTATTCCTGCGATTTCGCCGCCCGCGAGAATGCCGAACAAAGCCGCCAGCGGGTGCAATTCCACGCTGACGCCCATGACGCGGGGAGAGATTACGTAATCCTGCACCATCCGCCAGGCCAACAAAAATAACAGGAGGTAGAGCCAGTGCTGGTATCCCGCCAGAACGGCGACGACCATCATCGCAGCGCCTGCCAGCAGCGGTCCTGCCACGGGGACGAACTCCAGCGCGCCGCCAGCGGTGCCGAGCATCAGCGCGTACGGCACTCGCATCGCACCCAAAAATGCGGTGTAAGCCACCAGCGACAGCGCCGCCAGGGTCAACTGGGCGCGAATAAATTGCGCGAGCATCTGGTTCAGATCCTGGAACACATCCTGAAGAAACTCACGCTGCGTGCGCGACTGCACCAGCGAAAGCAACACTTCATGGAAGCTGCCGCCGTCGCGCAGAAAAAAAATGGCAAGGATCGGCACCAGAAACAGCAACCACACTTGCTGCGCCGCTTCGGCCGCGCGAAGGCCGATGCGCTGTGCCAGAAGAGGCAAATCTTCCCGGCGACTGTCCAAAAAATCCTTAATGCGTTTCTGGGTCTCGGCGCTCCAGCCGTGCTGACTTCCGATCCGTGCGGTAAGCTGGCCGATCTGGCCGGAGAGTTGGCCGCTGCTGGCCTTGTCCGTCAGTTCGGGCAGCGACTCTCCCAGGCGGGCGCTTTGCCGGGCAATCCTCGGACCGACAAGAAAACCGAACAGCCCCAGACCAAGGAGAAGCAGGAGGTAAATGATCGCGATCGCCCAGGCGCGGCTGCGGAACAGTTTCTCCAGTCGCCCCACCGCCGGATTAATGAGGTAGGCAAAAAAAATGGCGAAAAGGAAGAGAATCAGCGTTCGCCGCGCCGCATAGAGAAAGCCCAGCCCCACGGCGAACAGCAAAGCCGTGAACAGAACGCGCGACGTGCGTGAATCGAGAATCGTCAAGAGTTATTCCTGCCGCTCTGGTCTCGCATGGGAACGACTGCTTCTCAAGCGCCCACTTCTATCGTATCGCTTGAATTGAGAACGATCCAATTCCGAAAGGGGCTGACCTTCAGCCAGCTGTGGTTTTGCTCGCCCTGGCTAATCGCGGTCCACTACGGTATTCTCTCCCACAATGGAGATCCGCATAACCTTCCATTGATCGTCGAGCCAGAGTTGCCACGTCCCCGCGTCGTTCTTCAGCTCCACTTTGTTCAGTTCCTGCTGCCCACTCTTCAGGGTCACCTTTTCCCGGCCGAGGGACTCTGCGCTGAGCGGCGCCGAAGAATGTTGGTGCGGGTTCATGGTTCCGAACTGGGCGCGCTCCTTGAAGGGGCACTGCACTTGCCCTTTTTCCTGTTTGCAGGCTGCGGCTAGAAACTTCCAGGCCAGCACTTCGCGATGGACGAAGAAGTAGTCGTCCAGAATGCTGGTCGAAGCCGGCAGCAGGTAGGGCTGTTCGCGTTCTTTCTGCTGTGGTCCAGTGCTCCACTTCTGGGTCAGAAAATCGGCATTCGGAAGCACCACCGATTCCGCTTTCTCCGGGCTCAGCTCCTTCCACTGGTAACGACGGATCTCCCCGTTCGCGGTAAGCTGCATCTCGGAAGTTTGGACATCCGGGGTGGGAGAATTCTCCGTCTTGAACTCGGACTGGATGACGCTGCCGTTGCCGGTCTGATAGATCGAAAACGTCTCGGTTCCTACACGATGGCCATTCTGAAACACGCCAAAGGAGCCGGAGTCGACGTTCTTCCCCTCGTGCTCCTTCTCCTTTTCCTTCTCTTTTGGCATAGGGGCGGCCGACGCCGCAACGCAGCAAACGAGCGCCATCATGAAAGCGAGCAGCCGATAAGACAACTTCACTGTGATCCTCCTCTTCCGAAACTGGTGAGATCAATCGGGGAAAGACCCGCCCCGGCGTCCTCCGGGGTTCCTGTAAGTTGCAAGGCAGCCTCGATCTCGACACAAATCGAAGCCAACGGCTTGCCCGTGGTGTCTACCACCACGCTCGCCTGGCGATAGAAGGGAAGGCGTTCCACGTACAGTTTGGCGAACTGCTCTGGATCTTCTCGCAGCGGTCGTTCCACGCCGTCCGTCAGGCTCCGTTGCCAGAGTTCGGGTACGGTCGCTTCCAGGAAAACCGATGGCCACTGCCGAAGCAATTCGCGGTTCCTTTCCTGTGCGAAAGCCCCGCCTCCGAGCGCGACCACGCAGTTGCGTTTCAGCGACTCGGTCAGCAGATCGCGAAGGGCGCTGGTTTCGGCGAGCCGAAACCCGGGCTCCCCTCGGTCCCGAAAAATCTCGGGAATGGTTTGCCGCTCGCGGGACTCGATTCGGGCATCCAGATCCACAAAATCCCAGTCCAGCCGCCGGGCAAGTTCTTGCCCCACGCTGCTCTTGCCGGAAGCCATGAATCCCACAAGAAATACCGCGCGCACTCCCATGGCGCTCCCTGGCACGGAAAGGGCGACGTTTGTCGCCCAGGGTCCGCGCCCATCTGCTCCCCTTGATTTTCTTTGTTCAGCGTTGCTTGAGGCGGATTTTACCACTGAAAGAGCGCAGCACGACCTCCGATGCAGCCTTGCCGACCGTACCAAAGAAGGAACGTCCCGCTTCCACGGAAAACCGGGAGTGCTGGGGTTGTTGGAGAGGAAAGTCGTGTTGGACCCGGCCCAGCACCGAGTGCGCGCTGAAATCGGCCGAGACATTCGCCGGCACCAGGGCCTCGATATCCCCGGTGTGGGTGGTGAACTTATAGTCGCCGCCAGAGCCGAAATCGCCATCGTAGAAAATCTTTCCGCTGCCGGAACTCGCCTGAACGAGCGGCCCAGTGACCGACTTCAAATGGACGTCGCCGCTGATGGAAGCGAGCTCAACGTGGCCATTGCGAACATCGGTCAGCGTGATCGGCCCGCGCATCGTCCGCACATGCACGTGGCCACTCGTTACGTCGCGAACATTCACCACCGCATCCGTGCCTTCCAGGCTCAGGTCGCCCTGCAAGCGCTCCGCCGTCAGCGGACCGGTGGAAGAACGGAGATTGAGGGTGGCGTCGGGCGGAATCAGCACTTCGTAGTCAACCTGGCCCGTTTGCTGGTCCGCGCCTTGCAGCAGGTGTGACGCGACCTCAACCCGATTGCCATTTTGCCGCTGGTCGACTTCCACTTTGTCCGACTTGAGCGTGGCCGTCACAATCACCTGATTGCCGCTCCCAGGCTTTACCGAAATGGCCCCGTACTGCGTATCCACGGAAACATTCGCGTTGGGACCGACCGTGAAACGGTATTCCTTCTTGGTCTCGGCGAAGGCCGCCGACGCCAGACAGGTTGCCAGGACAAGAGTTACAACCGTGGTTTGCTGAAGACTCTCCATAAAAACGCCCCTGCGGCCGGCAACGCCGGTCCGCCTTTCCACTACTGAATACGATCCAACGCGATCTGATAAAGAAGTGCTTTTTGTTGATACGCATCCATCAGATGCTGCCGGGCGTCCGCATCCCCCGGATTCCGATCCAAGTAGGCCTGCGCTTCCCGGATGTCGGCATTCACCGCTTGCAGTTGACTTTCATACGTGGCCCTCATCGAAGGGGCACGGGTGGAAACTACACTCAGAAACTGTTGATCTTCCTCGCTCGGCTCGGGTTCTGCCGCGGGCGCAGCCGTAAGCCCCACAATGGCCGTTGGCGTAGCCGATTTCTGTGCCAGTTGCTGAGGCGCCGGGTTAGGCACGGAAGCGGGGGCAACCGCCGGGGTCTGTGCAACCGCAGGGGGCGCTGGAGCCGGGGACGCTGCTGGAGTTCCCGGAGCTTGCTGCTTCGCCACTTGCGGGGCTGGCTTATGGCTCACCACGTAAGAGCCTGCCGCCAGCAGCGCAGCCGCAACTGGCGCTAGCCACCATGCGCTCCATCGCCGTCGTGGAGAAGTTGGGACAAGGATGGGCCGGGTGGGCGCGGACTTTGGCGCGGACTCGGGTTCACGGATCAGCCCTTCGGCGCGTAATTCAGCCGCAATTCGCACCCACACCCTCGGCGCCGGTTCTTCGGTTGCCGCCAGTTGCCGGGCTTCGCTTGCGATCACCTTCAAGTCCGAAACCAGATCCGAGCAGGCCGGACACGACTTGACATGAGTTTCAAAGGCAGTCTGAAACTCACCGTCCGGAGCGCCGTCGAGGAGCTCCGGCAGAACTCGCTCTACATCGGAACACGTCATAGCCAACCCTCTCCCCAATACCGCAACTTCCGCTACCCCGTCTTGGCCTTTTCGGCTCTCATGAACTTCAGATAATCCCGCAGCTTCAATCGTGCCTTGTGGAGCTGCGACTTGCTATTGCCAATCGAGCATCCCACGATTCCCGCAATCTCGTTATGCTCGAACCCTTCAACATCGTGCAACACAAAAATCGTTCTATAGCCCGGCGGCAGCCGGTCAATCGCACGCTGCAATTGCAGCCGATCGATGGAGCCCGTCAGCCTCACGTCCTTGGCACCGAATTCTTTCCTGGGAGCTTCGTCGTCGGCTTCCAGAGTTTCTTCGAGCGACACCACCGGCAGGCCCTTTTTGCGCAGTTGCATCAGGACGACGTTGACCGTCATGCGGTGCAACCAGGTGGAGAAGGCGGACTCGCCGCGAAAGGTGCCGATCTTGCGGAATAGCTGAAGAAATGCTTCCTGGGCCAGATCTTCGGCCTGCACGGGATTGGAGACCATGCGCAAACATAGCGAGTACACGCGCCGTTTGTGCAGGTGATACAAGACTTCGAACGCTGCTTCGTGGCCCTGCTTCGCCTGCTCAATCGCTTCTGCTTCGGTGATGCGTTGCTTCGGGTCGGTCAAATCGCCTTTTCCGGCCGCTACTCGTTCAGATGCGGCTTCGAACTCTTTTCGTTGTACAAATTTGCCGAGGGAGTTGCGGAAGCGCTCTCGACCGTTTTCAAGTTGTCAGAATACCAAAAACCGTAGCTTCCGGGATGATCCACCCGGCCAAAGTACCCGGCGAACCCGACCCATAGATCACTTTCGTAACGTCGGGAAGCCGGCTTCGTATCAGGGTATCGCTTTAGCGATACCGAAATTCTCCGGAACCAGATGCCCCTTTAGGGGCTGGGCATCCGCCGCCCTCTACGCCTTTGCCGTGATCGTCTCCAGCCCATGCCCATGCGGACCGGTTTCGCGAATCCGCAACAGAATAGCGAAGGCAAGCCCAACGAAGCCGAGAATCGAGAAGATCCACATGCCGAGCCCGTATCCTCCCGGGTTATCCAGACCGGCGTGGGTGTAATCGTTGGCCTTGCCAATCAGCAGGTTCATGATGAAGAAGCCGATCTGCTGGATCAGGGTCATCAAAGCGTAAGCCGTACCCAGCCGGTTCTGGTCCACGATATAGGCCACCGAAGGCCACATGACCGCCGGAATCAGCGAGAAAGCCACGCCCATCATGCAGATAGGCAAAAAAAGCGAAACATTGCTGTAGCCCATCATCAAATAAACCGGCATCAACAGGGTTGAGGCGAACATCATCAAGAAGGCACGCTTCCCGATCTTGTCGGCGAGCAGTCCAAAAAGAGGGGTCGCGATCATGGCCGAAAAGGGAAGCAGGCTGTTGAAGAACCCCGCCCGCTCGTGCGACAGGATCCGCATCGCTTCCGAAGCGCTTATGCCGCCGTGGGTCGCCAGAATCTTATTGGTGAAGAAGTCGATGGCGAATGTACGGAAGGGAAAGATCGCGGAGTAAAAAGTGAAACAGAGAATCACGACATACCAATATGATCGGTTGAAGCCAAAAAACTCTTTCAGCGCCCGCCAAACCTTAACGACAGCTTGCCAGGGCGGCAATCCACGGATTCGAAAACTCTGTCCGAACTCCAGCTTGTCGATGGAACCGGCCTGGCCAAGTTCGTACCGCCCTTCCGCCCGGCTTTCCAGTACCCAGTAGGCTGCCGAGCAGACTACCGCCAGCACCCCAGCGCCCACGGCGATCAATAACGGCCCCTGCCAGCTCGGCTCGCCCGCCGGGCCGTGGGGATAGAAAACCGAATGCGCCCAAGTCGGCGAGTTGTCCGCCGCCACCGAGGCCAGACGGGCAATGGTGAGGTTGAGCCCGAAGGCGAAGCTCAGCTCTTTGCCCTTAAACCACTTGGCGAGCACGGTCGTGACCGCAACGATCATGGATTCGGCGCCTAGGCCAAGCACAGTGCGTCCGGCGATCATCACGCCGGGCCGTCCGCGCGCGGCGGTGAGCGCAGCCCCCAGCAGGCAAAGTGTGGCAAAGAACGTAATCGCCTTCTTCGTGCCAATCCGGTCGATGATGATGCCGCCGATAAGCAGGGTCGCAACCGCGGCTACGCTGTAGGCCGAGTTTAACCACCCGAACGCCGTCGCGGAAAAACCCAGCTTGTCGATAAAAATGCGTTCCAGCGGGTTGATACTGTCGTAAATGTAATAGTTGCCGCCCATTGCCAGGCTGACGAACAGCAGCACGGTCCAGCGGTAAAGACGAGACGGTTCCGGACGCGCAGCTTCAACCCGAGCACTATCAACCATCGAGGCACTCATCCTCGGCGCCCACTGGCGCCTGCATGGTATGTGTGGAGAGAATCAACCGACGAAGATAGCAGATTGGGGAAGGGAATGACTCACCAAAAGAAGGAGGCTGGGTAAACTTGGTTTTAAGGACTGCAGCTTGGTGTCGGCGTGTGACGCGGAGTAGAATGTGATCGGAAGTCCAAGGAAATCAGGCGATGCTTAGCGTGCACGAAGTCATTGCGCGAGATCCGGAAGTGCTCGGTGGGACACCCGTCTTTCGCGGCACGCGCGTCCCATTTCAGGCGCTGCTGGACTACCTGGAAGGGGGGCAGACGCTGGTCGAGTTTCTGGATGACTTTCCTACCGTCACCCGCGATGCCGCCATCTCTGCCCTTGAACAGGGAAAATTGCTTCTTGTCAGCCAACTGGGATGAAAGTCCTCTTGGACGAGTGCCTTCCCCGGAAACTCAAGGACCGGTTTGCGAGTCACGACTGCTACACGGTACCCGAGGCAATGCTCGGCGGCAAGAAAAACGGCGAACTCCTTGCGATTGCAGAGAGTCAGGGATTCGAGATTTTCCTGACCATGGACAGGGGGCTCGAATACGAGCAGAATCTCACTGGTCGACAGATCGGCGTAATCATTTTCCGCGCAAAATCGAATCGCCTTGTGGATCTAACCCCTTTGGTTGAGGCTTGCCTTATACAGATGCGCGCGATCAAGCCGGGTCAGATTGCTCGGATTGGGGAGTGACCTCCCCTTCAGGAAATGAAATGGCCCTCGGCCTCCACGGAACGCGGCGACCGAGAGCTGAAAGCCCAGAACCAAAAGCTAAAGCCGCTTCCTACATCTTCTCCGTCTTGCCGGCGTATTTCACCGTGCCGTTTTTGTCATTTTGGCGCGTGACGTCGTCGTTGTTATAGACGTGACCGGCCTTCTTGAAGCCCTTCGCTGCGCTCGCCGCTTGTACCGCGCTCGCGGTGTGCTCTGGTCCCGTGAAATACGTCCAGCCGCCGCGCGCTTCTGCGCGTGGGCCATGCTCTTCACGCGGACGTTCTTCACGCATGGCTTGGTGCATCACGTGTCCTTCGCGCCCGAGCAGCTCGGGTGACAGGTGCACCTGCGGCGTCATGATCGCAGCGCCGCCGCCCTGGTACCACACGGGCACGGTGTAAACCGAGCTCGTCGATCCCTCGATCTGCGAAAGTGTTGCGTTGGTCGCGCCGGCGATTAATCCCGTGGTGGCGTTGCTCGCTCCCACCGGATTCGGCGAAACCGTTTGCAGGGACACCATCGGCGTGGTCACCAGCGGGATAAACGGGCCGCATCCATACAAGCAACCGCCGGCGTAAGGAAAGGGCTGTTGCCCAAAAGCCGCTGCTGCCATCAAAACTACCGCCGTCAGAACCAAATAGGGTCGCATACTGCCTCCACGGAGGACTAACACATCCCTGGTTCAAGTGCAGTTTGCTGGCCAGTTCCCGCTGGGCCAAAGACAGCCAGGTTGTTCGGAGATTCGCGGCGCTCTCGGCTAAACAACTGAAATTCGGGCGAGGCCAGTCATCGAGGCTGGTGAAAATTGGTGCGCACAACTTGCAATCGATTGGCGTAAACACAAAGTCTCTAGCACCGTGACCCGATTGCTGGTGGAGAGCCGGGCGTCCCCGCCCGGCCACCTCGAAGCCGGACGGGCGAGACGCCCGTCCCTCCATCGTCGGTCACGATACTAGCTGCCCACGTACCGGGCGTACAGACTGCGCGCAATGGCAATGTCGGTCGTTCCCTTGATGATCGCCCGGCCGTCGGGAAACAGCGTCATTTCGTATGGCTCGCGCCAGAACTTCAGCACAAACTCGTTATGGCGAACGTTGCCGAGAGGCTGAAGGCGGGCGCTCAGCTCCACGAAGTCCACCGGCCGCTCGCGCTCGTGGATCTGCACGGAATTCCTGCCGCACAACGTAATGTGAGGCCGCCCTTCACCCGCCAGATGAACAAAGTCTCCTAAGCAGGCTCGGCATCCTGCCCGCGGATGGATGGCTATCGCCGCCAACTCCGCCCGTTCGTTCGTCCAGACATCCCAGGAAACGAGCGTCCGCCGCATTTTTGAACGAGCGCCCACGAGAAACTTCAAGGCCTCGGTAGCCGCAATCGACGACACCAGGTTCACGGCTGAATTCAAAATGCCGGCGGTCTCGCAGGTCTCCACGGTCCCACGGGGGGATTCTGGAAAAATGCAGGCGAGGCACGCCGTTTCGCCGGGCAGGATGTTCATGGTCACGGCATAACTGCCGACCGCTGCGGCATAAATCCACGCCACGGAATTTTTCAGCGCATAGTCGTTGATCAGGTAGCGGGTTTCGAAATTGTCGGTACCGTCCAGGATCAGGTCGCAGCCACCGAGCAGGGAATCGACATTCGCCGGAATCAGGTCGGCGACATGGGGCTCGACCGCGATCTGCGAGTTGAAGCGCGCGATTTGCCGCGCCGCCGCGATCGCCTTGGGCACAGATTCGCGCGCGTCGTTCTCATCGAACAGCGATTGCCGCTGCAGATTGCTGGGCTCGACGTAGTCGCGGTCGAGAATCCGCATCGTCCCAATGCCCGACCGTGCCAGCAACGAAGCCAGGGCAGAACCGGTGGCGCCGCAGCCCACGATGACCACGCGCGCCTGCGACAGCTTCTTCTGGCCCTCCGCGCCGATCTCCTTAAACAACACCTGCCGCGAGTATCGGTCGTCCATTTCCAAAGCAATAACCTTCGCGATTACCTTCCTCAAGCTTTCCAACAAGTATTATAGGTTCCGGTCGTCAAACTTTGTTCTTGCGAGCAACGTGTGCCGTTTTGCGATTCATCGAACTCGAAAGGTTTCATGGTTGACGAGCCTGAATTTCGGGAGGGAGTGTTGCGGCTAGCAGCCTGTGGCGAAAGTGAGACCCTGCTCTCAAATCCCCAATTCGCCAGACTTTGTCATCCCGAGCGAAGCGAGGGATCTGCATTTTGCGGCGAACTGCAGATCCCTCGCTTCGCTCGGGATGACAATTCATTAGAGGTGTCGCTCGTGCACCGCTTCGGACCCGACGTTCACCACGGACTCCTAAGCGGCGCCGTTCGGCTTGCGCTGGTACTTCTGTTGGTACTGACGATCGCGCACCGGGCAAGTTGGGCGGCTGGTTCGCCGCCCGCCGCGCAGCAACCTGCGGAATCGCCCTCGCAGTTCGGAGCGACGTTCGGAACCATCGCGCCCTACCTCGGCTTGGCGATTGATCGGATCGAGTTGCCGGGCGTTGCGCCGGAAGAAGCGGCTTCGCTGCTGGCGGCCACGCCGCTCAAGATTGGCGAACCTCTTACCCGCGAAACACTGCACGACGCGATGCAGGCTCTTTTTGCCACCGGGCGGTTCTCCGATATTCAGGCCGAAGCGGAGCGCACCGACACCGCCGGCGTCAGGCTGCGCTTTCTGACGGTCGCCAATTTTTTCGTGGGTATGGTGGCGATAGAAGGAGTTTCCATCAATCCGTCCGCGAACCAACTGGCAAGCGCCACCCGCTTACAACTCGGCGAACTCTACGCTCGGGAGAAAATCGACCGCGCTCTCGGAGGCATCCAACGAGTGCTGGAAGAAAATGGATTCCACCAGTCGAAAGTGACGACCTCCGAACAGCGCGACGAGCGGCAGCACCAGGTCAACATGACCTTCCATGTCGTCCTCGGGCCGCGTGCCATAGTCGGAGAGATCACTCTGGAAGGCGACGCCGGCTATTCCATCGGAGAGATCAAGGAGATCGCCAAGCTGCATCCCGGCGATCCGGTCGTCTCGAATCACATTACGCGCGCTCTGCAACGAATTCGCAGTCGCTATCAGAAGCAGAACCGTCTGCTTGCCCAGGTCTCGGTGGCCAGCCGCACCTACCATTCCGAGCGCAACACTGTGGACTACGTCTTCAAAGTGGACCGCGGCCCGGTGGTGGAGATTGCTGCCGAGGGTTTTAAACTCAGCCAGCGCGTCCTTAAAAGGCTGGTGCCAATCTATGAAGAAGGCGCGGTCGACGATGATCTGCTCAACGAAGGCCGGCGCAACCTCCAGAACCATCTTCAGACCCTGGGCTACTTCCAGGCGACCGTCAGCGTGAGCCAGCACACCGCGCCGGACAGCAAGAGTTTGCAGGTGGTTTACAACGTTAATCCCGGAGACCGCCACAAGCTCGCTGCCATTCGTATTTCCGGCAATCGATATTTTCCCGACGACCTGATTCGCGCACGCATGCAGGACCAATCCGCCGGACGCCTGTTCAGTCACGGGCGCTACAGCGAAGTGTTCCTCGAAGAGGATGTGCGGAGTATCCAGGGTCTCTATCGGGCGAGTGGTTTCCGGCAGGCCCAAGTCACCAGCAAACTGGTGGACAAGTACCAGGGTGATCCCTCGCAACTTGCCATCGAGATTGTCGTCAAAGAGGGCCCGCAGACGCGCGTGGCATGGGTCCGAATCGAGGGCAGTTATACGCTTCCGCAGGAACAGCTTCCCGAACTTTCCACTTCCGAAGGACAGGGCTTTGATGAATCGAGCCTGGCGGACGACCGCGACACGATCCTGGAAAAGTATTTCGATAATGGTTTTCCCAATGCCACCGTTGACGTCGCCTATGTTGCTGTTCCGTCACCGGACAAATTGCCGCTCGTTGGTGTGACCTTCACGATTCATGAAGGCGAGCAGTTTTTTGTCAATCAACTTTTTCTCGATGGGCTGCGCTATACCCGCTTCGGAGTCGCCCACCGGGAAATGCGGGTGCAGCCGGGCGGGCCACTGAGCCAGCAGGACATGCTGGAGAGCCAGCGCCGCCTGTACGACCTCGGCCTTTTCAAGCAGGTGAACACGGCCATCCAGAACCCGGAGGGCACCGAGTCGCGCAAGAACGTGCTCGTCACCGCGCGCGAGGCGGAGCGGTATACCTTCGATTACGGCATTGGTATCGAGTTCCAGACTGGACAGCCCTCATTCGGGACCAACCAGCCACTCGGGCAGACCGGCGTCAGTCCCAGAGTGTCCTTCGGCGTCAGCCGCATCAACGTTGGCGGTCGCCACCAGACCCTCACCATGAAGACCAACGTCGGCCGCCTGCAGCAGAGAGCGCTCATTAGTTTCGACGTCCCCAAACTGCTGAACCGGGACGACCTTCGTTTCACAGCCACTGCGCTTTACGACAATACCGTAGACGTGTCCACCTTTACCTCGAAACGTCTGGAGGGCACGTTGCAAGTCTCGCAAGTGCTGTACAAAGTGCAGGAACGCGAACTGACGACGCTCGCCTACCGTTTCAGTTACCGTCGCGTGGAGGCCAGCAATATTGAGGTCACCAGCAACCTCATTCCGCTTCTCTCAACCCCAACCCGCGTAGGAATTCCTAATTTTCTCTACATTCGCAACCGCCGCGATAACGATCTGGAAAGCACACGCGGCAACTACACCACCGTCGAAGGCGGTGTTGCCTCCAGCTATTTCGGCTCCGAGGCAGATTTCAGCCGGTTGCTGATCAAGAACTCCACCTATCACACGCTCTTTCGCAATCGCAGCACGGGACGAGGATTCGTCTTCGCCCGGTCCACCAGCGTCGGGATTGAGAACCCTTTCGGAAGCACGGTTGTACTGGATCCAGCGCAAACGGTGCCAGCCGGCCAAACCCTTGTTCCTCTGCCGGAGCGGTTCTTCAGCGGCGGGGGCAACTCCCATCGCGGGTTTGGGTTAAATCAGGCAGGACCGCGCGACCCGTTCACCGGATTTCCCGTCGGTGGCAGCGCGGTGTTCCTCAACAACCTGGAGATGCGTTTTCCAAACGTTACTGTGCCTTACCTTCTGGACAACATCGGCTTTACGGTTTTTCACGACATGGGCAATGTCTTTGCGCGGCCACAGGAAATGCTCCCCAGCCTCGGGCGCTTTCACCAGCCCGACCAAGAGCTCTGTTTCCATGAGGTCACGCACCTGAAGTGCAATTACAACTATCTTTCGCACGCCGTTGGCCTGGGAGTGCGCTATCAAACGCCGATCGGACCATTGCGCTTCGACTTCGGATACAATTTGAATCCTCCGGCGTTCCCCAGCTACACTAACATCACAACCAACACGGTGACTGGGCAATCTGTCGGGCAGTTTGGGTATCAACGCGCCGGACATTTTAACTTTTCGTTCAGCGTCGGGCAGTCTTTCTGATGAAACTCCGTCGGATCAAACTCGGAATCTGGTGGAGCGACGGGCGTCCCCGCCCGTCAAGCCGGGCGGGGACGCCCGGCTCCCCACCAGCAAGCATCAAAATCGGGAGCCATTGCGCTCTTGCGCTGGCGCTGAGCATGGCGCTGGCGATCTCATCCGTGGGCGGTCAGATCGTCGATCGTGTGGTCGCCAACGTGAACGGCCACGTGGTGTTGCAGAGCGATTGGGAGCAGGAAATAGCCTTCGAGGCCTTTTCGAATGCCCGCGATCCGGACTCGTTTACCGCAGCCGAGCGCAACGCAGCCCTCGATCGCCTGATCGATCGGGAACTGCTGCGGGAACAGGTTCGGCCGTCTCAACCAGCTCCCGCCGAGCAGGTCGCTGCTCGCGTTGTCGAAGTCCGCAAGCTTCATCCCGACTGCGCCACCGACGCAGGATGGCACGCCAAGCTGCAACGCTATGGGCTGACCCAAAGCGCGCTTGAGAAGCGTCTGGGCGACCAGATCCAGCTCATGAAGCTCGTGGAGGACCGCCTGCGGCCCTCGATCCAGATTGATCAACGGGCGGTGGAGACCTATTACAACGATCAGTTGCTGCCCGATATGAAACGGGCCGGCAATCGCGCAACACCGTTGACCGAAGTCTTTGGCCGAATCAAGGATTTACTGGCCGAGCGAAAAATGAACGAACTGCTCTCTGGGTGGCTGGCGAGTTTGCGCTCCGGGAGCCATATCTTGACTCCTGAATCCACCGCCGGAGAGCGAAACCGTTGAGCGAACCTGTTCCCCCGCAGCGCCGGCGCATTCTGTGGAAGCTCTTTCTGGCATTCTGCGTTTTCAGCCTGGTCGGATTCGGCCTTCTCGCCTGGTACGTCACCACCGATTCTTTTCAGCAGATGGTCCGCCGCCGAGTGGTCGCGTCGGCTGAGAAACTCACCGGCGGCCGCGTCGAACTCGGCGAACTTCACACCATTCCGTTCCGCCTGCGCGTGGACGCTCGCAATCTGACCATCCACGGTCGCGAAGCTTCCGATCAGGCTCCATTCCTGCACGTCGATCGCCTGCAGGCGGAAATGAAAATCATTTCGCTCCTCAGCACCACCATCGGACTGCGTTCTCTGGTGCTCGAGCATCCGGTCGTCCACGTCATCGCTTACCCCGACGGCACCACCAATGTTCCGGCGCCGCAAGTGAGCCTTTCCTTCGACCAGGGGCCGGTGGCGCAACTCATTTCGTTTTCGGTTTCGCACATCGACGTGCAGCGGGGCGAGCTTCTGTGGGAAGACAAAAAAGTGCCGTTCGATTTTGCCGCCCGCGACTTGGCGCTGCTTTTGAATTACTCCTTGCTGCGGCGGCAATACGAAGCCCACATACTCGCGGGAAGCGTCACCACGCGCTTTCAGCAGTATCCCTCGTTCGAGTGGCGGGCGGATGCTTCGCTGGTTCTGGCTCGCGGACGCGCCGACATCGGCAGTTTGACGGTGACTTCCGGAAAATCTGAAATTCACTTCGCGGGCCGCCTGCAGGACTTCCACAACCCCCAAGTGAGCGGTGATTATCATGGCGTAGCGGACCTCGGCGAACTCGCGTCCCTGGCACGGCAGGCGCACGTTCGCAAGGGGACGGCCCAGTTCGAGGGCAAAGCTTCCTGGAGCCTGCGGGATTTTTCCTCCCAGGGAACGGTGCAGGCCAAAGACATCGAATGGTCGAACGGGAAGCTGTCGATGCGAAATGGCCGCATCAGCGCAGGGTTCTCCGTCACCCCGGAGCGCTTTCGCGTTTCTTCTATCAAGGCCAACCTGTTCGGTGGCGACCTGCTGGGCGATGCCGATGTGACGAACTGGCAGAGTTCGCTCCAGAGTTCGCTAGAAGGCTCGCTCGAACCGTCGCCGGCCCCGGGGCGGCGCCCTGTGATCGGACGAGTTCCGCCCCGAAGTCTTCAGCGCGGCTCGGTGCGCCTGCAATTGGCGGGCGTCCCGCTGCTCCCTGCCCTGGAAATGCTGAGCTCAAGAAACCTTCCACTGGATCGCCTCGACCTTTCCGGAAGTGCGAGCGGCAATGTTGAGATGCTCTGGGTGGGCCCGATCCGCGACGCGGAGACCCGCCTGAACCTTGGCATTGCGCCACCGCTAAAGCCGATGCCGGCCGAGATCCCCGTGCGCGGCCGGATTGATGGCATCTATCGCGGATCGCGCGACGAATTGCAGGTGTCCCAATTTCACCTGACAACACCAGGCTCTGAAATCACCGCCTCCGGCAATCTGGCCGCGACCTCATCGCTGCGCTTCTCGTTCACCAGCCACAAGCTGAGGGAATGGGCGCCGCTGCTCGAAGCGGCGTACGGATCCCGGGATTTGCCCTTCATCGTTCATGGCTGGGCGAACCTTACCGGCAACGCCAGCGGTAAACTCTCTGCGCTTTCCGTCAGCGGAAATCTCGAAGTCTACGACTTTGACACTACCTTGCCGGCGACCGCACGAGTCTCCTCTCGAGTTGTCCACTGGGACACGCTCTCCACCGCCCTCCAGTACTCCGGCAATCATTTCGCCGCCCACAATGGCTCGCTCATTCATGGCCACACCATGGCGCGCTTCGACGCCAGTGCCGCGCTGACGGGGGGGGTACTTCCGGAGAGCGCTCCTTTTACTCTGCACTTTGACGCCCGCAACGCCGACGTGGCGGAGCTTGTTCAATTGGCCGGAGTTACTCAGCGCTTTGCTGGCACTCTCGATCTGTCCGCCACCGTTTCGGGCACGCGCGCCAATCCTCGCGGGGATGGACACCTCGAGATTCACAACGGAATGGCCTATGGCGTGGGCGTTCCTTGGTTGAAGAGCGATCTCCGCCTCGCGGGTGGCGAGCTTCAGTTCAACAACATCGATGCCAGTGCCTACGACGCTCCACTTTCCGGGAGCGCCGTCGTCAGTACGTCGAACCTCAGTACGTCGAACAACGAGTTGTCGAAGCGCGAATTTCGCCTCAGTCTTTCCGGACGTAACCTCGATCTCGCCCGCTTCCCCCGCTTGCACAGCAGCCGGTTCACGGCGGATGGCGTCGCCGATTTCGCGTTGCGAGTCAGCGGCACTTCCGAGCAGCCTTCGCTCGAGGCCCACGTTCATCTCAAGGACCTCGCCCTCGACAAGGAGCGCGCCGGAGATTTCTACGTTGACGCGGTCACTCATGGACGCGAGCTCGATCTCACGGCCCACTCGGACTTCGATAAAGCCGCCTTGACCATTGCGGGCAGCATCGCCTTGGAGCACGACTTTAATGCCGATCTGAACCTAGCCTTCCATCATCTGGATGCCGATTCGCTCCTTCGCATTTACTTGCCGGGAAAGATCACGGGACACTCTCCTCTGGACGGGACGCTGCAAGTTCGCGGTCCCTTGCGCACTCTTCGCGATTTAAAGGCGACAGCCGAGATCCAGTCGTTCAGCGCTGATGTCGAGCACGTGCAGATACAAAGTGTCGGTCCCATTCGCTTCGAAGTCGCGGACCAGGTCCTGCTCGTAGAAGACCTCCACCTGGCAGGAAGCGGAACCGACTTCACCGCCCACGGCCGGGCGCATTTAACCGGCCCTCAAGAACTCGACCTCCGTCTGGACGGCTCCGTCAATATGGCGCTCTGCCAGTCGCTCAACCCAAAAATCCTGGCGCGCGGCACTTTGGGTGTAAACCTCAACGCCACCGGTACGCTCGCGCAGCCCGTGCTGCAAGGACGTCTGGAGGTGAAGAACACCTTCGTCAGTCACAACGACTTTCCCAGCGGCCTTAGCGACCTGAACGGCGTCCTGCGGTTCGATCGCAACCGCATCCAGATCGAAAGCCTCAGCGGCACCACTGGCGGCGGCACCGTGGCGCTGACCGGCTCCGCGACCTACCAGAGCGGCGTGTTCCTCATCGATTTCGGTGCGACTGCGCATGACGTTCGCCTGCGTTATCCGCCGGGCGTAAGTTCCACCGCGAACGCCGATCTCCGGCTGACCGGCAGCACGAATTCCGCTTTGCTCAGCGGGGATGTGGTGGTCACCAAGCTGGCCGTCACTCCAGGATTTGACTTTGGCGCCTATCTCGAAAGGAGCAGGCAGGCGACCGTCCTGACGCAGAGCGATAGCCTACAGAACCGCCTTAGGCTCGATGTTCACGTGGCGACGACTCCTGAACTGCAGATGCAAACGGCCGTCGCCAGGCTTTCCGGTAACGCGGACCTCAGAGTGCGGGGCACCGCCGAGCGTCCGGCAATTTTGGGAAGGGTGGAAGTTCTGGAAGGAGAAATTTCTTTCAACGGGAACAAGTACAAGCTCGAACGCGGCGATGTTACGTTCGCGAATCCGGCCAAGACTCAGCCCATCATCGATCTGCAGGCTGCCACGCGCGTGCGCGATTACGACATCACGGTGCAATTCCGCGGTGACGCCAGCGTTACCAACGGCTTGAAAGTCACCTGGCAGTCCGAGCCTCAGCTTCCCGAAGCCGACGTCATCGCGCTGCTTGCTCTGGGCCGCACCCGGGAAGAGTCGGCTGCCGCGGCATCGGGCGGAACCTTGGGGTTTGGCGGTGAGGCCTCCAACCTGCTCATCAATCAGGCTCTCAACAGCACCCTCAACAGCCGCTTGCAGCGTTTGTTCGGAGCGAGCCGCGTCAAGATCGATCCCCAGGGCTTGGCCAGTGCAACCAACCTGGTTCGAGGGCCGCAGGTCACCGTCGAGCAGCAGGTGGCCAGCAATCTCACCCTGACCTACAGCACCAACGTCTCCGTTTCCAATCAGCAGATCATCCAGGTGGAGTACAACGTAACGCGGACGATTTCGATCGTGGCCCTGCGCGACCAGAACGGAGTGGTCAGTTTCGACTTTAAGATACGGCGCCGGAAGAAGTGACCGCCGAAAAAGGATTTTGTAATTTGATAATCGGGTAATTTTGTAATTTAGAAACAGTAGAAGTCTTGCCTTCAAATTACCAAATTACCCGATTGCAAAATTACAAAATGGCTCTGATCCCTCACTTTCTTTCCTGTTCCATTCGGGTTAATTTAGGGCACTGCCCAAGATCCGCCTTGACATAAATCTCCAAACCGGCAACTCTATTAGTTTTTCACTACACGCCCGGAGAAACGGGTAAGGAAAGCCAATTTGCGAGTGCGGGTCTTTTATCACGACAAGTGTTTTGACGGCGCTTGCTCGGCCGCCTTGTTCACCCGTTTCTACCGGGAACGAATCCGCGGCGATGTGGACTTCGTGTACTCCGGCCTGCTGCATCGTGCCGGCGCTCTTTTCGACGAGAAGCAGTTTGACGGCGACGAGAATGCCATCGTCGATTTCAAGTATTCCAGTTCGCCCGGCATCACCTGGTGGTTCGATCACCACGAAAGCGCTTTTCTTTCCGCCGCCGACGCCGCCCACTTCGAGCAGGATCAGAGCAACCGCAAGTTCTACGATCCGGCCTTCAAGTCCTGCACCAGCTTCATTGCGATGGTGGCGGAAGAACGCTTCGGCTTCGATCCGCGCCCGGTGGCGGAACTGGTCCGCTGGACCGACATCGTGGACGGCGCCATGTACGAAAACGCGAAGTCGGCGGTGGAGATGAAAGCTCCGGCGATGAAGCTGACCATGGCCATTGAAGCCGCCAGTGAGCGGGACTTTGTCAAGAAGCTGATTCCGCTGCTTGCTTACAATCCTCTAGACAAGATTCTTGAGGAGCCATTCGTCGCTGCCGTCCTGCCGCCACTGCTCGAACGCCACGAGCGGTCCGTTGATATCTTGCGGCGGCGCACGGAAGAAAAAGACGGCGCGATTTTTTTCGACATCACCGACCTGGACCAGGAAGGCTACAACAAGTTTATTCCGTACTATTTGCATCCCGATTCGATCTACAGCGTCGGCATCAGCAAGAGTTCATTCCGGGTGAAGGTTTCGGTCGGGTCAAACCCCTGGTCGAAACGCGAGCCCACCGTCAATCTCGCCCGGGTTTGCGAGCGCTATGGCGGCGGCGGCCACGCCCGCGTCGGCGCAATCTCGTTCGAGGTCACCCAGAGTGACGCCGCCCACAAAGCCGCTCTAGAGATAGTCGAGGAGTTGCGTGCGACCGTCCGCCGTCAGAGTTGAAGGGCTCCCAGCCCGTGGCGCAAGGGAGATGCCCGAGAATCCAGCCCCGGAGGGGCGTCCGAGCTTAGCCCAGCGCTTCAGCGCTGGGAAAAGCGGAGGAAATGATTCAAGTCCCGGAGGGACGACCGAGTTCTCACGCACACCGTTTAAGGGCCACGCTTTAGAATGAGTCCGCGATCGGGCGCTCGATACCGGAAATCAACTTTCACCAAATGCATCCCAGAATCCACGATCCCGGACACATCAAAGGCGTGCGCACCGTCGCCACCGTTGAGTTTACGAAAGGGATCATCGTCGTGCTCGCGGGACTGGGTGTGTTCTCCATGCGGCACAAAGATATCTGGGGAGTGGCCGAGAGCTTCCTGGAATTTTTTCACGTTAACCCGCATCGCCACTACGTTGGGATCTTCATCGACCTGGTGTACCGGGTCAGCGACGTGCGCCTGTGGAAGATCGCCGTGCTGGCGGCTGTCTACGTGATCCTTCGATTCGTCGAGGCCTACGGATTGTGGTACATCTGCGCGTGGGCGGAGTGGATGGCCTTTGCCACCGGCGCCATCTACATCCCGTTTGAGGCCGACGATCTGTTCCGGCGGCCCACCTGGTTTCGAGTATTGGTGATCGTCGTCAACGTCGGGATCGTGCTTTACATGCTGATGTTGCGACTGGAAGCAGCAAAGAAGCACGGTGCGGCGCGCCACTCGGCACAAACTGGATAACCGCTCACGTAGGGACAGCCGCCCTCGGCTGTCCAGGGGAGCGAAGCTCCCCCGCCGAGTCATTCCGGAACTTCATACGTCTGTGCCCGGAAATCAGTGTCGATGTTGCACTTGATTTTGGGTGGCGCAGCGGTTCACCGCTGCGATAAGGGGCTTGTTTCCAGAGTCGGCTTTGGCCGCTGCGGTGAGACGGCGACGCGGAAGGTACTTTTTCAGCAGCCCGACAGGGTGTCATCCTGGACAGTATAGGTTGTCATCTTGAGCGAAGCGAAAGACCTATGCATGTGCGTGCCCAACGACCCAGGCATTTCGCTTCGCCGTGGATTTACGCCCCGACCTTGACTCAGAAGTCTCTGCCGCACTCCCAGGGCACGCGCTCACGGTGGGCACGCATTACGTAGGGACAGACGCCCCCGTCTGTCCAGGGGAGCGAAGCTCCCCACCCGCCGAGTCATCGATGGTCGAAATAATTCTCCACGATTATCGACTTTACAAAAGCAGCGCAGGGGGTGAAAGTTGATCCCTAAGCCGCCGCATCAAAGTTTTTTTGATGATCCGCGTCCGGCAGATTGGATAGCGCCTATGACCGTCTGTATCGCGGGCATCTCTCAAAGCACTTTAATTGCAATGTGCGACATGATGGTTTCGACCGGAGAATTTGCGGCTGACAACATGGCTTTGAAATTTCGTGACCTTCACCCTGATTGGAAAGCAATGTTTGCTGGCCACGACGTGACGCGAATCGTTCCTCTTATCGAGAAGGTCTGAGACAAATTGCAAGGCATCGAAAAACCATCGTTGGAAGAAGTGGAAATCGCTATGCGGGATAGCTTTCATAAAGAGCTAGTGCAGAAACAGACCGATCTTGTGCTTGCTCGATACGATCTCACAATGCAAACTTTCTTGGATACTGGACTTGCGCGTTTTGGTGAGACGACATTTTCCGCGCTGAAGTATCAACTAGATCAAATTGGTCTGGACTGCTCTTTCTTGGTGTTCGGCACGGATGCTGAGGGCAAGGCGCATATCTTTACCGTGGAAGATCCAGGTGTTGCATGTAACCACGATCTGTACGGTTTCTGGGCGATTGGTAGCGGAGGAAATCGCGCACTCAGCAGCTTATTTTTCCAAGAATATTCACAATCTCTCCCTGAGAGGGCAGCCTTCTATTACATAGCAGAAGCAAAATTCATGGCGGAAGGTGGCTCTGTCGGTTCGGATACGCTTGTGATGGTAAGACGGAATGACGGTAATGTCGTGGGAAGCTTAGGATGCCAAGGCCCTAAGAAGCTGTGGAAGAAGAAAGGTCGTCCCAAGCTTCCCCGAGAGGCTCAGGCGATTGTTAATAAATACCTTAAGGAAGAGACCTTCGTCGTATCCGAGCCTAAGAAGCAGTGAGTCTCTCAAAAGTGAGCACCGGGGCAGTGACCATATGACGCAGGGTGTCCAAGAATGGCTTTGACTTTTTTTCATCACATCCAACCTGTGAGCGCCATCACAGACTTCCAGCCCGACCGGCGCGATAATATTCCCTGACCTGTGGCAGGCCCGAGGTGTCCCCGTCTCCGAAGACGGCCCTCGAAGCTGCCCCAGCCCCATAAGGGGTTAGTAACTCTTTGATAACTTAAATTCAGGCGATGAGCAGGCGTCAGCCCGCCTCCGAAATCCTGAATCCTCCGATTCAGGCTGATTTTCCGCCGCTAAGTCATTATTCGGGAATATTTTACCTATAAGTCCTTTAAACTCAAAGATTTTGCGCGAATTTCTTCCTAACTCCATGATTCCAAAAGATCGGGGTATTTATTTTTTTCGTCCTTCTATATAGTTGGTTATTACCTTCGGAGTAACTAGGCAGGAGACACGCTCTACTCATTCAAGCTCTACTCATTCACCGAGCAGCTGCAATCCGCTGGCGGCACGTGCGCTTTCAGAAAATCGGCCACTCGCTTGTACGCATCAATCTGATTTTCGACTTTCGCGAAGCCGTGGCCTTCGTTCTCATAGACTTTGTATTCGACCACTCCGCCGCGCTTCTTGACCGCGTCCACCACCTGCTGCGCTTCTTCCTTGGGGCAGCGCGGATCGTTGCCGCCCGCCAATAGATACAGCGGCGCCTTGATCTGGTCCACAAAATTGATAGGCGAGCGATCCTCGTACAGCGCCTTGTTCTTCTCGAGATCGCCCATGGTCGCAAGGTCCGACTGCTGCAGCACGGGGTCTTCGTTCTGGATCTCGGTGAACCAGTTCACAAAAGGCACAATCGGAACGCCCGCCGCCCACACCTCCGGAGCCTTGGTGACGCCCATCATCGTCATGTAGCCACCGTAGCTGCCGCCCATCAGAATGAGCTTCTTGGGATCGACGTACCCGGTTTGTTTGATCCAGTCGGCGGCCGCCAGCACATCCTGCAAATCGCCGCCGCCCATATCGAAAAGATTCGCCTGCTGGAATTCTTTTCCGTACCCGGTCGATCCGCGATAGTTGGGCGCGATCACAATGTAGCCCTGGTTGGCCACGTACTGTACGAAGCGATTGAACGTGTTCATCGTCTGCGCCGTAGGACCGCCGTGAACGTACACAATCGCGGGGTGCTCGCCATTGCGCGGCAAGTTGTAGGGCACATAGACGAACGCGGAGATCGTCCACTTACCATCCTTGCTGGGATAGTGGACGAGGTGAGGTTCGACCATGTCCTCGGATCGCACGCCGCCCACCAGCGAGTGCGTGAGTTGATGCGATTTGCCGTCCGCCGCTTGTCCGTCAGACAACGTGTAGACCCACAAATCGCCGGGAGCGGTCGGGCCGGTGTGGTAATAAAGCAGCCGCGTGTTGTCGCGGGTGAAGGGCGAAGTCCGGCCCGCAACGTAGTTCACTCCTTTGGGCAAGGGCAGCGCGTGCGTTTTTCCGGATGCGACCTCATAGAGGTAAATGTCGTTGTTGCCATCCACGTTCGCGTTGTAGGTCAGAAACTTGCCGTCGGGAGAGAAGCTCTCACCAGAAATTTCCCACTTGTCTTGGGTGAGCCAGCGGATTTTCTTGGTCGCGATTTCGAGCAGGCCGGCGTTGTTGTAGCCGTCACCGGCGTTCGAGGTGATCAAAACGTGTTTGCCGTCGGGCGAAACGTCATTTGCCGAGTAAGTATGTTCGCCATCATGCGGCGTCAGAAGCGTGCTTTGCGCGTTCGCAACCTCGACCAGAAACACATTCGAGTCGGTCCCTTTCGACTGCTCCTGCGTGTAGACGATGAATTTGCCATCCGCCGACCAGATGGGCCTGACGTTCATGCGGTCTTTGGCGGTGCCAGTGGTCAGGTGCTTCACTTCGCGCATGAGCGTGTCGTAAACGTCAATCTCAAACACCGACGACGTCTTCGGCTTTACCATGTAGGCGAGATAGCGCCCATCGTGCGACCAGGTGGGACTTTCCTCCGCGATCTCGCGCGTGTTGGTCAGGTTCACGACCTGTCCAGTCTTCGGCGACACCAGAAAAATATCCCATTGCTCGTCGCCGTCGTAATCGGACATATAGGCAATCCACTTGCCGTCCGGCGACCAGGTCGGGCTGGTCTGGCGTTGATCGCTCACCGTGAGTTGCATCGGCCATCCACCTTCGGAGGGCACGAGCCAAAGATTATTGCGGCCGCTGAGGTTGCTGACAAAGGCGACCGTCTTCCCATCCGGCGACCAGGTCGCGCCTCCCACCTGGCGCGTCATGTAGAGCTTCTCAATGGAAAGACTCTTCTCCACCCGGGCATCGGGCTTGGAAGTGATCTGCTTGGGATCAGTGATCGCCTCGGGTGCAGGCAAAGTCTGGGATGTCGTCAGAACGCTCATTAGTACGACCATAACAAACGGGCTAAGAATGCGCATGGTGCCTCGAAATGAATTTGTGCGTATGGAAAGTTTAGCAGCGTGGCTTGAGAGCCGGGGAAATGCTACTCGACGGTCACCTGGTAGTCTCGTCCTTCCCACCGCCCGGCATTCTTCCAGAAGAAGGTGAAAACGATCTGGCGCCCTGTGGCAAGAGTTTCTGTCGGCAGATCGACATGCTGAAGATTCCATCCGCTGTCGTTGGAGTCTCTGTCCTGGCTGCTTTGCCAGTTGTCAAAGCTCCAGTGCACCAGGGCTGGTTCCATCATCAGAAGCCGCAGTTTCTTCCCGCACGGTAATGTGCGCGGCTTGTTGTTGAAGCGCCAGTTGAAGTACTGCGCTGACATTTTTTTGGTTAAATAGCGTTCCACCGTTTGCGGGGGCTGATCAAAAATCTTGCCGTCGAGCAGCGACCGGCGCAGCTTGATGTATTCGGAATGAGCCCACACCAGCGGGCACGCCGACCCGGACGCTTTTCCCGCGAACAGCTCGCGCTCCGGGATGTCGTCCGCATCCCACACTTGTTCGGGAATCAGGCGGCTCGCTCCGGTTGAATTTTCCATCACTCCCAACAAGGTCTCGGCGGAAGCGGCGCGTCCGGCGGCCAGTTCGTAGTGGGCTCGTTCACCCGCCAGCAGCGGCCATGGGCGTCCAATCCCCGTGCCGTCGTACGGAGATCCGTCCTCGTGCTCCCCGTAGCCGTCGCAGTTGTAGCGATACCAACCCGGACCTTGCGGAAGTTTTACGCGCAGCAGTTCATCGATGACCTTGATCGTGTTCAGCATTCGCGGATCGTCGGGCGCGCGCAGGCCGAAGCGCACCAGAGCCAGCGCATCCGGACTGATGATCTCCACCGCCGGCGCATTCGAACTGCCGATGGCGCGATTCTTGATGGGGACGAATCCCTGCAGAGGCGAGGCGGCGCCGTCTCCGTCCGCGGGCGTGATGCGCACGTAGTAGCCTTCGACTCCGACCTGCCGGGCGAGGTCGCTCTTCACCGCGTACGTCCAGCGCTCGATGTTGTCGTTCCATGTGTCGGCCATCTGGCGCAGAAATTCGGCAGGCTGAGATTGGCCCATCGACTGCGCGAGATCGGCGGCAACCAGCAGGGCAGAGACTTCGGCCGCCAGCGTGAACGGCGAATAGCCGCCGTCCTCTTCCCAGCGGTCCTGCTGCGTAACCGGACCGTTGGCCACAATGAATGCGGCCGCTTTGCGCACCATCGGCCACCAGCGATGGCTGTCACCGAAGCAGCGAGGAGATTCGCGGCGCAGCAGATCGACCAGCAGAATCGGAAAGGCGGTCTCATCCATCTGCGAGCCGTTCCAGTACGGACGCCCATCCAACCACATGTTCTGTGCCCAGTGTCCATCGGCTTCCTGGGTGGCCTCGAGGTAATGCAACACGCGCAGGGCGTCGTCGTGAGCGCCCGCTGCCAGCAATCCGCCGGCATTCTCGACCAGATCGCGCGGCCAGATGAGATGGTAGCCACCGAGGTCCTCGTCGCCCTTGTTGAAGCCCCACGGAATGGAGAGGCTGGCGATGATTCCGCCGAGGAAGTCCTTGGATTCGTGCGTGCGCAGAACCGCCATGCTGGCCCGGTACAAATCTTTTTCCCGCGGCTTCTCGTCGAGCTTCTTCAGCGTCCGCTGCCAGTTCTGCCAGTGAAAGACATAATCTTTGCGGATCGTTTCAAACGAAGTGAGCAGGGAAGAGACGGCTTGCTGACCGGCTTCCGCCCAGCTTCCGCCAAAGCCGAGCGCGAGGATGAACTCGCCGTTGCAGGCGGCCAGGTCAATTTCAGCGGTCAGCGCGATGTTTCCGTTTTCCGCGCGGTCGTACTCCCACGTCATCTGGAAATGTTGCGACAGGTCCTGCCAGCCGTCCGATACGCCGGCAAATCCTACTGAGCGTTTTGGCCACGGCGCGGAGCAGGCCAGGGCGAGCGCGCAGGAATCGCGCTGGGCAAAGAGCATCGGCGTGCCCTTGTAATCGCCCGCCCAGCCGGTATTGCCATATCCCATATTCGCCAGGTGCGAAGCCAACAGGGCATACAGGCGATAGTCGCGCAGATTTCCCTGGAGCGGCACGAACCGAATTTTCTGCAACACCACGTTTCGCCACGGATCGGTCAGCACTTCCTTTTCGATCCGGTACCGGCCCTGCATGCTCGTATTGGTCAGTTCGTAGGCCGGCACTCCCGGTTCGATCGGAAGGTTTTGGAAGGTACAATGGCGTTTTTCTTCCGAGAAGAACCCACGACCGTCGGTGACGATCAGGCCGAAGTCGCGGGTGCAGGCTTGGTCCACCCGGGGAAAATAAATTTCATTGAGAATGCCATGACTCAGCGTGAACCAAACCCTGCTGTGGAGGTTCAGCGCGGTGCCCACGCCCGTCTTGGCGCTCGAAGTCCAGCGGGGTTCGATTCCGGGCCAGCCCGGCGCATAACGGAGATCATCGCTCACAGAGGGTCGTCCTCACCGTCAAGCAGTTTGCCAGAAGATGCGGATTTGTGCTCGATTTCCACCGAAAACGCGGGGAGGCGCATCTAATTCAACACATGTCAGGATGCCGCCTCAGTAATGTTCTACTCCGGTTTGGCGCTCGTGCGAAAGGGATACAGGTCGCACTCTTAGCCACTGCCACTCTCGCGCTGCTGATGACTGTTCCCCAAGCTTTTGCCGATCTGCCGTCGGCGGGGCTCGATCGCGGATTCCGCCGACTCTACGATCTGGATTTTACCGGCGCGCAAAAGGAATTCGAGTCGTGGGAAAAACTGAACGCCGGGAATCCCATGGGGCCGGTGAGCGAAGCGGCTGGCATCTTGTTTTCCGAATTCGACCGGCTGGGCGTGCTGGAAGCGCAGTTCTATGAAGACGACTCGATCTTCGCTGCCCGCAAGAAGTACGAAGCCGACCCGCAACAACGCGCACGTTTCGAGCAGCAGCTCAGCCGTGCTGAAGACCTGGCCAAGTCCAGGCTGAGCCGCGACTCGCGAGACCGCGACGCGCTGCTGGCGATGACGCTTGCTAATGGCTTGCGCTCCGACTTTGCCGCGCTCATCGAGAAGCGCAATCTGGCGTCGCTCCATTACACCAAGGAGGCAACGGCCTGGGCCGCGCAACTTCTCGCGGCCGATCCTAGTTGCTACGACGCTCACCTGGCTGGCGGTGTCAGCCGTTACATCGTTGGATCGATGGCCGCGCCGGTGCGCTGGGTCCTGCGCATTGGGGGCGTTGCGGGGGATAAGGCTGGCGGCATTGCCGAACTCCAGACGACCGCGGCACAAGGCTATCTGCTCGCCCCATTTGCGCGCATCCTGCTGGCGATCGCCTACGTCCGCGAGAAAGAGCTGCCGCGCGCTCGCGAACTCCTGCTGGCGCTGCAACGAGACTTCCCCGACAACACGCTTTTTGGCCGGGAACTGACACGACTCGACCAGAACGGCAGCCGCTAGCAACTTTTCCGTCTCTACAGGCGGAAAAGTTTGCGGCATCACTAAAGCGATGCCTGATACGAAACCCGCTAAGTAGTTGGGAAACCAAGTGCGTTCATCAGAAATTTACCCCGTTGTAACCTTCCTTTAATACTTCGCCCGTAAAACCAAATTGCACACCGAAATAAAGCACGAGGAGGACTCGTCTAGTGAACCATCGCATCGCGCTGCTGTTGGCAGGTCTCGCATTGGCGCTGCCGGTCATGGGGCAGACCACGTTGAATGGAGCGGGCGCCACCTTTCCGTATCCCATGTATTCCAAGTGGTTCAGCGAATACAACAAACTGCACCCGGAGGTGCAGATCAACTACCAGTCAATCGGCAGTGGCGGCGGCATTCGCCAGGTCTTGAATGGCACCGTCGATTTCGGAGCCAGCGATGGCCCCATGACCGATGAACAACTGAAGGAGGCTAAAGTCAAGATCCTGCACATTCCCACCGTGCTGGGCGCTGACGTTCCTGCGTACAACGTTCGGGGCGTTAGCGGAGAGATCAAATTCACGCCCGAAGTTCTCGCCAACATTTTCCTCAACAAGATCACCAACTGGAACGATCCCGCCATCGCCAAGGCCAACCCGGGCGTGAAATTCCCGGACCAGCCGATTATTGTCGTTCACCGTTCGGACGGCAGCGGCACCACGTACATCTTCACCGACTATCTCTCCAAGGTCAGCACGGATTGGGCAGCGACGGTGGGGAAGGGAACCTCGGTGAAATGGCCGGTCGGGTTAGGCGGAAAGGGCAACGAAGGCGTTGCTGGTCAGATCCGGCAACTGCAAGGATCCATCGGTTACGTCGAACTGATCTATGCCGTGGAAAACAAAATCACGTACGGATCGGTCAGGAACGCCGCCGGCAATTTCGTGAAAGCTTCGCTGGATGGAGTGACCGAAGCGGCAGCCTCGGTGAAAACCATGCCCGCCGATTTTCGCGTTTCCATCACGAATGCGCCCGGCAAGACGGCGTATCCCATTTCCAGTTTCACCTGGCTACTGATTCCCGTGCAGGCCAAGGACCCGAAGAAGGGGAAGATCATTACCGATTTTCTGGACTGGATGGTCAACGACGGTCAGAAGATGACGAACCAGCTTAGCTACGCGCCACTACCCGAGAGCGTCGTGGAGAAGGTCAAGGCGGCCATCAAGCAGGTCCACTAAAGCACGGCGACGGCTGTGGCGTTTTACCTCCCGGGGGAGAAGTGCGCCGGAAGCGGTGGAGTTCATAGTCTTGCGCGACGAACATCCTAATCTGAAATCTTGCCGTAAATTAAGTCAGCACCACCGGCCCGGAAATGGAGAGTAAGCCAAAACCGGGCCGGCGGCGATTCTGAAGGGAAGGCGCCCCTCAGAAAGTTGAGCGGCCGTTAAACCTTGTCCGTTAAACTTTGTCCGTTAAACTTGGTGGTCCCGCGCTAAACGGCGACGCGGGACCATCTGCGGTTTTACGGCAAGTAGTAGCGGAACGAGGTGAAGACCATCCCGTCCAGTCCTTCCGGCGATGCTTGCGTTCCTGACGTGGGGCCGACACCAGACCAGGTCTGACGCGTTACATAGGAGTACTGCGTGCCGAACCGGAACCTGCCCTTGGGCCCGTTGTAGAAGGTGTACCAGAAGCCGGCCGTACCCTCAATCACCGCCCGCGAGTCAGCGGTGCAATTGGCGAGAGTACCAGGAGTGAAGCCGGTGTTCACGATCGGAGGCGTTTCGGTGTAGCAGCCGGCATTGCTAAAGAAGGGCGATCCGTAGCCGACATGCTTCTTCGCGATCGGATCGTAATCCGTCGTCCGGCTGGCGTACTCCGCTCCGGTGTAGAGGTACACGTCGAGTTTCTTGCCGCGATACTCCAGCGTGGTCAACCCCTGATAACCCTTGACCAGATGAACCGTTCCGTCGGCGTGAATTGAGAGATCGGAGAGCTGTGCTGCGCCGTAACGTCCCACGCCGCTGCCACCGAAGCCATGCAAGCCAAAAACGATGCGATTGTTGGCAAATCTCCAGCGGGCGTTGGCGCCAAAACCTCCACCCTCTTTCGAGGCGTTGAAGGCATTGACCGCGCTGGCCGCGGTCAGATTGCCGCAGGCCGCGCTCGCGTAGTTCTCCACGCACGGGAAGACACGGTCTGTGAATCGGTCGACCAGGCCGAAGACCTCGTAGTGCCCAAAGCCGGGATCAAAAGCGACCTTGGCGACGATATCGGGTGAAGGATTGAACGTGTAAGTCGCCCCCGTGTTGTAGCTGTTGCTGGAGCCTGCCGAGCCGAGCAGGAAATTATCTCCGTTGTTGTGCGTGGTGAGCGTGCCCTGCGCGTTTTCCAGGGCGATGGCGAAAGACACCTTATCGCCGAAGTCTTTAGTTACGCGAATCCCGTACTGACGCGCGAAACTGAACCCGACGTTGTAAGTCGAGTCGATCGTCATGGGCCGGGCATCGTTGACTTTGCCCAGGTCGTCGCTGGGGCCGATTCCCGCCTTGCCCTCGGTCACCAGACTCCACATCTGGCCGCCGAGGAATTTCCAGCCATTGTCAAACTTAGCTTGGCCCCAAGCCTGGCGGAGACGGAGAGTGTAGCTATTGGTCTGGGTGGCGGTAGAAGTGACGCCAGCCGAGAGAAAATCGCCCGATACGTAGCCGGAAAGTTCCACATTTTTCAAGCGGCCCACAACAAAGAGCGTAGGCCGCGACTGGCGTGCGGAGCCGAAGAACTCTGGCATCGTGCTCTGCGAGGCTCCAGGCATGGTCAGCGAATTGAAGGGCGTGGAGACATCAGCTCCAAGGGCCCGTGAACGACGCACGAATTCGGCTGCTACAAAGGCGCTCGTTGAAAAACTGATTCCTTTGTAGTGAATCGACAGCGGGTTCTGCAGCGTCGAGTCGATGGTCTTCTGTGTCTCCTGCACCGTCAGCGCGGTGTTGGTGAAGTTCGTTTTGAGGTCGGCGACGTCGCCTTTCAACTCACCAACCGTCTGCTGTTCTTGGCTGGCCTGGTTTTGAGCTGCAGCGGCCTTGTTGGCAGCGTCGGCCGCGGCGGCCTGTGCCTGTTGCCAGTTCCGCTGATTCTGCTGCAGTTGCTGAGAAAGCTGCTGAATTTGCTGCTGCTGGGCGGCCAGGGCATCTTTCAGCGCCTGAACGTCGGCAGCCGTTATCGCCGGCTGCGCTGGCGCCGTTGCTGCGGGCTTGTGCTTCTTCTTTGGAGCCGGTGGGGTTGAGGTTTGTGCCCAAGCGCCGGCTGCAAGTGCCGCCAGCGTCAGGACCGTGAGAAACAGGTGCTTGGTGGATTTCATAAAATGCAATCCCCTCCTCTTTGAGTCTTAGTCGAACAACACACTCCGGGGGAGCAACGAAAAACTTTCGCAGTCGGGGGTCGCAGCGTGGCGACCTTCTTGGTTTGCAATTACGTCATAAAGTCTATCGTAGTAATTGACTTTATTGACATTATGGAGATAGCACCCGCTGCGCCATTCCGGCAGGCATCCGGAAGATCCACTAAACCTCGTGTTGTTAGCAGCTTACGGGAATCGCTGGAAGTTCACGGCAAGGGAGAGTGTGCATCGAATTGCAGTTCGGAGAACAAAAACTTCTCAGGCTCGGATTGGTTTTAACTTGGCGTGTGCCGGGTACGGGCGCAGAGAAACTTTGTCTCAACCGCTTGCATTCTTGACTTGCTCTGCACCTTCTCAGCGCAACAAGCTGCGAGCAAACCCCAACATCTGTGTGCTCGGAGCTCGAAGCCCGTAGCTTGCCGCCAGCTTGGTATACTATTCCGGGTCGGATGCCTTGCCGGGTCTTGGTTGCGCTGATGCTGTTCCTGGACCCTGAGGCAGGTTTTTTGCGCTCGAAAGTGGTTATCTGGCACTGACGATCGTCCGGGCCGAGCAGAAAACGCGTGATCGGGTCGTATATTCGCAGTAAACGCACCCATCTACCACGAAGATCCGTACTTTGAAGTTGCAGTCCGAGCAGCCGGAGCCGTGGTCGTGGGGAGCGCGAGCCGCGGAACACCCCAGGAAATGTTGTCGGAGGAATGGAAGCCCGGTGCGCTAGTTCAGGGCCGCGTTGACAAGCGACATTTGTTCTTACGGCGGCCCAACGGGACTGAAGTGCGGTTCATCATTACCCGCCGCACTAAGCACCTCCCGAGTAACACTGGCGCCGTGATCGCATGATGGGTCATACGGTGGAGAGACGGGCATCTCGCGAGCCTGCCCTGAGCGAAGTCGAAGGGTCCAGCCGGGCGGGGACGCCCGGCTCTCCACCGGCAACTTGGGATTAATGAATATGGTTCGGCAAACTCTGAGCAATCGGGCCACCCTCCTGAACCGCGAAGCATCGTGGCTGAAATTCAATTGGCGCGTGCTCGAAGAAGCCGGGGATCTGCGCAATCCGCTGCTCGAACGCGTGAAATTTCTGGCTATCTCCGCCAGCAATCTCGACGAATTCTTTGAGGTCCGGGTAGGCGGCCTGTTGCAGCAACTCGAAGATGGCCACAACTCCACCACTCCCGACGGGCTCACCATGGTGGAGGAGCGGGAATTGATCAAAGACGCGACGCACGAGTTCGTCGAAGAACAATACTCGTGCTGGAACGAGCGCCTGCGGCCGGAACTGACGGAGCAGGGAATTCGCGTCCTCGGCATCGACGAACTGGATGAGGCGGCGCTGGCCTTCGTGGACGACTACTGCGAACGGGAACTCGATCCGCTGCTCACCCCGGTGACGGTGGATCCGGCACATCCATTTCCTCGCGTGATCAACAAGGCGCTGTGCGTGGCCCTGTTGCTGCGTCGTCGCCGCCGCTCCGCGCTGACGTATACCGGAGTCGTAACCGTTCCGCGGGCGCTTCCGCGGCTGGTCCGCCTGCCGTCCCAGGGAACCATCGATTTCATTTTTCTTGCCGACCTGGTCGTCCACCATGCCACGCGCATGTATAAGGGCTACGACATCGTTTCTTCCGCCGCCTTCCGCGTCACCCGCAACAGCAACCTCTACCTGCAGGAAGAAGAATCGCGCAATCTGCTGGAATCCGTGCGCGCGGAATTGCACAACCGCCGCAAGGGAGACGCGGTGCGCATGGAGATCGAGTCCGAGGCCAACCCCGAGATCATCGAGCGCCTGGGCACGGTGTTCGAACTCGACCGTTGGCAGATTTTTCCGGTCAACGGCCCAGTGAATCTTTCGCGGTTGTTCAACATTTACGACGAAGCGGCGCGGCCGGATTTGAAGTTTCGCACCTATGTGCCACGGGAGTTGCGCCTGACCGCGAAGTCGCACGATCTGTTCGAAGAGCTGCGCCGCCACGACATTCTGCTGCACCATCCCTACGATTCTTACGATGCCGTCCTGTCGTTCATTCAGTCGGCCGCCGAAGATGAGCGCGTGCTCTCCATCAAGCAGACGCTTTACCGGACGAGCGAGCATTCGCCGATTGTCCCGTCTCTAATGGCCGCCGCGGCACACAAGGAAGTCACCGCCGTCGTGGAACTGAAAGCGCGCTTCGATGAAGCGCCGAACATCCGCTGGGCGCGCGATCTGGAAGATGCCGGCGTGCAGGTCTTCCACGGACTGGTGGGTCTGAAGACGCACTGCAAGCTCTCTCTGCTGGTGCGGCGCGATCCCGATGGCGTAACCCGCCAGTACGCGCACCTGGGCACCGGAAACTACAATGCGACCACGGCCCGAATCTATACCGATCTCAGCCTGCTCACTGCCGACCCGGAGATTACCAGCGCGGTTCACGATGTTTTCAGTTTTCTGACTGCCTACGCGGAGCACCCCAGCTACGGGCCGCTGCTGGTAGCGCCTCTGGATTTGGCCGAAAAGTGCATGCGCCTGATTGAGCGGGAAGCCGAGCACGCCCGCATGGGGCGTCCGGCGCGCATGATCGTCAAGATCAACTCTCTGGTCGACAAAGATATTATCCAGTCTCTGTACCGCGCTTCGCAGGCAGGAGTGGACATTGAGCTGCTCGTCCGCGGCATTTGCTCGCTGCGGCCGAGAATTCGTGGCCTCAGCGGCCGCATTCGCGTGCGCAGCATCGTGGGCCGGTTCCTCGAGCACAGCCGCATTTTTTACTTCGAGAACGGCGGCGAGCCTGAGGTCTACCTCGGCAGCGCCGATTGGATGCCTCGCAATCTGCACGAGCGCGTGGAAGTTCTGTTCCCGCTCAAGAACCCGCTGCTGCGCGACCGCGTGGTGCATGAGATTCTGGCCGCATACCTCGCCGACAATGTGAAAGCAAGATTTCTGCAAAAGGACGGCCGCTACCTGCGTCCCTGGCAATCGCCGCGCGGGCGCAGCAAGAGGCCTCCTAAAGGCCGCGCCGCCTTCAGCGCCCAGGATTTTCTCATCGGCCTGGCGGAAGGCATCAAGACGCCAGAGGAGATTCCCGTGGCCGTCCCACGGCGCTCCTCTCGAGCCGTGATCGGACGAGCTTCGATCGGAAAGGAATAATCGCTCCGAATGTTTCTCTATTTTTTGCGCCACGCCAGTGCCGGACAACCGTTGAGCTCGGCGAAGAAGGACGAAAAGCGCGGCCTCGATAAAGACGGCATCGAACAATGCGGATATATCGGCCGCGCCCTGGCCTCGCTGGGCGTGCAGGTGGAAACCATCGTCTCCAGCCCGCTAAAACGATCCACGCAAACCGCGGCTTTGGTGGGCAACGAAATGGGGCACGAAGGCAAACTGGCGATCGAGAACGCGCTGCGTCCGCAGGCGAGTTTCTCGGATTTTCAGAAGATGCTGGAAAAGTACGCCCGCCAGGATTCCGTGCTACTGGTGGGGCACAACCCGAACCTGCGCGAATTTCTTGGGCGCGTGATCAGCGACAGTGGATGCGAAGCCGTGGTTGAGCTTAAGAAAGGGGCGGTGGCCAAAGTCGAAATGCGGCGTAATTCCGGCTCGCTGAGCTGGTGCATCACGCCTCGCATTCTGCGCACGCTTCACGCCGCGGCCACGGAGAGTTCGCGCCCGAAGACTTCGCGGAAGTAGGATCGGTCCTTCTCAATCGCCCATACCTCCAGGTCCACGCTTGCCTTTCCGCGCGGAGTCAGTTTCAAGGAGACCCTGCCGCTGCGCGCCGAGACTGCAACCTTCCCTACGGATTGGCTCCTCCCCATATTCAAAGCTCGCGCGAGGCGGAGCAGTACCGACGCTTTCTCCACATTTTCCCGCTCCTCGGGGCTCAAGGAACTCATCGGGCCATCTCCCGGCGTGGGGCGCGACTTTCCCAGGTAGCGCGCGATCGAGCCAATGATCCGCCGCTGTTGTGGCGTGTACCCCAGAATTTCCGAGTTCGCGATGATGTAGTAAGTGTGGCGGTGGTGTCCGTTGCGGTTCACGTAGTCGCCGACCTCGTACAGCATGGCCGCGGCGGAAAGCCATTCGCGATACTCCAAAGGAAGGTGGTGTACAGATTTCAACGAGGAAAATAGCAGCAATGCCGACTCGCGCACATGCAAGGCATGATGCAGATCGACCCGGTAATGTTCCACGGCGCGCTTGATCGACTCCCACCGTTCCGACTCAATTGCCCGGCCTGATCGCGTGCTGCGATCGTATTCCGCCGCCATCTGGGCCAGGATGCCGTCGCGCAGCCCCAAGGCCGAGTAGCGAAAACCGGCGAGATGGCAGCGCTCCAGCAATTCTGCATACACCACCGCGCCGGCACAAATGATTTCAGCGCGGCGCGGACCGATCCCGGGAACCTTCCGTCGCTGGTCCAAGGTTTGGCGGGTGATCTCGTTGGCAATTCGGCGCATCATCTCGCGGGTAGCGTAAGTCGCCGGTCGGCGCTTCCTGAGCGGCGACAGGTGGCGGGCGACGCCCACCAGTGCGGCGGCTGTGCCGGAGGTGGCGATCACCGCGCCCACCCGTGCGGACTTGATCCGATCTTGAATGCGCGTAATCTCCCGCGCCACAAACCCCTGGAGCCGCTTCAGTTCGCTCTTGCGCGGCGGATCGTGCTGGAGGAATTCGCCGGTCAGGCGCACGGCC
>Ga0187865_1000442_pt1 | contig 57818 bp, 47 predicted proteins | sample June2016WEW_11_1_2_FD_132989 | JGI IMG/M metagenome (GOLD analysis project Ga0187865, IMG submission 132989) | Peatland microbial communities from SPRUCE experiment site at the Marcell Experimental Forest, Minnesota, USA - June2016WEW_11_100 | ecosystem: Environmental > Terrestrial > Soil >...
AGTACGGTTGTGCGTCTGGCGGCCCGCAAACGCGGCGCATGCCGTTGTCCTCGGTCGGCCGCATACCTGCGGGTATGCGGCCTCCCTGCGTCCTAGGCCTGCTTGGTTTGCGAACCGCCAGACGCGAACGAACTTATGGCCGCGTCCACTAGCCGCGCAGCGGCGAACATCCGCAACCAGGTTGCGGAACGCAACCTGGTTGCAGCCGTAGACCGTCGCCCAAGCTCAATCAGCCGAAGCGCGCAGCGGTTCCTCCGAGGAGCGTAGGTGCGCCGGGAGGTACAGCCGCTCGACGTACTCGGCCACCATGCGGTTCGTGCTGAACTGCGTGCCGAGCTCTGCGATCGAGTGCCGCATCATGTCGATCCAGCGCGACGGCAGCTTGTGCTCGTCCTGCTCGTAGTACGCCGGCAGTATCTGCTGCTCGAGCACGGCGAAGAGCGCCTCCGCGTCGGCGAGATCCTGCTCCTCCTCGGTCGCCCGGACGTCGTGGTCACCGATCGCGAACCCGACCGCGGGCGTGTAGGCCTCCGCCCACCAGCCGTCGAGGATCGAGCAGTTCAAGACGCCGTTGAGCGCTGCCTTCATCCCGGAGGTACCCGACGCCTCCATCGGCCGGCGCGGCGTGTTGAGCCAGACGTCGACGCCCTGGACGAGCCGGCGGGCGAGCGTCATCTCGTAGTCCTCGAGGAAGACGACACGGCCGGCGGCTGCCGGGTCGCGGGCAAAGTCGACCACGTGCTGGATCACGTCCTTGCCGCCCTCATCTGCAGGGTGGGCCTTGCCCGCCACGAGGATCTGGAGGGGCCGGTCGGGATCGCTCAGCAGCCGCGCCAGCCGCTCGGGCTGACTGAACAGGAGCCACGCCCGCTTGTACGTCGCGAACCGGCGCGCGAAGCCGACCGTCAGCACGTCGGGATCCAGGCCGCCGGCGCCGCGCGTGCGCGAGATGAACTCGAGCATCCGCTGCTTGGCGGCGCGGTGTGCCGACCAGATCAACTCGTCGGCGAGCTCTAGCGCGCGCTCGAATTTCGGCGCCGTGTAGCCGAGCAGGTCCTCGAGCTCGTCGGAGATCCACGTGCGGCTGTGCACGCCGTTCGTGATCGAGCCGATCGGCACCTCGTCGACGGGGAGGTCGGGCCAGAGTGCTCGCCACATCTCGCGCGACACGGCCCCGTGAAGCTCGGAGACGCCGTTCGCGTAGGCCGACGTTCGCAGCGCGAACGGCGTGAGCCCGAAGACGGCGTCGTCGGGCTCCACCTTCCCCAGCTCGGCGAACTCGGGCCAGGAGAGGCCGCAGCGCTCCACGAGCACCCCGACGTTCTGCTTCACGAGCTCGGGGTCGAAGACCTCGTTTCCGGCCGGCACCGGCGTGTGCGTCGTGAAGACGCTGGAGCTCCGCAGCAGCTCGCGCGCCCGGGCATGGCCGACGCCGTCCTCCTCGGCGAGCTCGCGCAGCCGCTCGAGCTGGAGGAACGCCGAGTGGCCTTCGTTCATGTGGAAGACCGTCGGCGCCAGGCCGAGGCGGCGCAGGACGCGCACACCGCCGATGCCGAGCACGAGCTCCTGGCGCAGCCGGTTCCTGCGGTCGCCGCCGTAGAGCGTGTCGGTGACGTCGCGGGCCCAATCGGGGTTGCGCTCGATCTTCGTGTCGAGGAGGTAGAGCGAGACGCGCCCGACCTGCGCGCGCCAGACGCCTATCCGGATGGGCACGAGCCTGCCGCCCTCGTCTGCGAGCTCGACGACCGGCGCCATCGGCACGAGGGTGAGCGGCAGCCGGTTTGCGTCGTTGCGCGGAAAGCGCTCGACCTGCCGGTCGTTCTCGTCGAGCCGCTGGCGGAAGTACCCGCGGCGGTAGAACAGGCCGACGGCGACGAGGGGGACGCCGAGCTCGGAAGCCGCCTTCAGGTGGTCGCCGGCGAGGATGCCGAGACCCCCGGAGTAGACCGGCAGGCTCTCGTCGAGCCCGAACTCGGTCGAGAAGTACGCGACGAGGAAGTCGTCCGGTAGCCCGCGCTCCTGCCACCACGTCCGGCGCCCTCGCACGATCGAGAGTCGCTCCTGCACCCGGCTGACGCGGAGCGCGTACTCCGGCGTCAGGGCGCTGCCGAGGTCGTCGTCGGTGAGCTCGGACAGGAGCGCGGTCGGATTGTGTCCGAGCTCGGCGAAGCGCTCGGGCGCGAGCCCGGCGAAGAGCGCGCGGGCGCCCGGAACCCAGCTGAACGAGAAGTTGCTCGCGATGTCGGCGAGTGCCGCCCGCAGCGTCGCCCCGTCGTGAATGTCTGCCATGGGCCGGACCCTAGCGACTGGCGCCGCTGCTAGCCTTCCGGTACCCGGAGAGCTTTGACAGGCAGCTTGGCGACCGGGTTAACAAACGCCTAAAGAGCCGAGAGCGCGGACCGCTCCCGGATGTTTAGGCCCGCTGGACGGGAGCGAATCGGTGTCGGACACGCGTGACAGACTCGAGGCAGTCCTTCGCAGCCGGATCGCCGTGCTCGACGGCTCGTGGGGCGTGCTGATCCAGAGCGAGATCCGCGGCGAGGACGCCTACCGCGGCGAGCGCTTCAGCGACCACCCCCGGGACGTCGCAGGCGATCCTGACCTGCTCAACCTCACGCGCCCGGAGATCGTCGCGCGGATCCACGACGACTACTTCGCCGCCGGCGCGGACATCGCGACGACGAACACGTTCACGGCGACGACGATCGGCCAGGCGGACTACGGGCTCGAAGACGTCGTCTGGGAGATGAACGTCGAAGGCGCTCGCCTCGCGCGCCGGGCGGCCGACGAGTGGAGCGCCCGCACGCCGGAGAAGCCGCGCTTCGTCGCCGGCTCGATCGGGCCGCTCAACGTCACCTTGTCGCTCTCGCCGCGCGTCGACGACCCGGCGTATCGCGCTGTCACGTTCGACCAGGTGCGCGACGTGTACGCGCACCAGATCCGCGCACTGCGCGAGGGTGGAGTGGACCTGCTGCTGATCGAGACGGTCTTCGACTCGCTGAACGCGAAGGCGGCGGTCGTGGCGGCGCTGCAGGAAGCGCCCGAGATCCCTCTCTGGCTCTCGTTCACCGCCGTGGACCGGAGCGGCCGCAACCTCTCCGGCCAGACCGTCGAGGCGTTCTGGCTCTCGGTCGAGCACGCGAACCCGCTGATCGTCGGGGTCAACTGCTCGCTCGGCGCGACGGAGATGCGGTCGTTCGTCGAGGATCTCTCCCAGCTCGCGACGACGTGGGTTTCGTGCTACCCGAACGCGGGGCTGCCGAACGAGTTTGGCACGCACGACGAGCAGCCGTCCGACACGAGCCGCTTCCTCGGGGCGTTTGCGCACGACGGCCTCGTGAACGTGGTCGGCGGCTGCTGCGGCACGACGCCCGAGCACGTGCGGGCGATCGCGGCGGCCGTCGAGGGGGTGCCGCCCCGGCGCGTGCCGGCGCCGCAGCGGCTGACCCGCTTCAGCGGGCTCGAGCCGTTCGTCATCACCGCGGACACGAACTTCGTCGTCGTCGGCGAGCGCACGAACGTCACCGGCTCGGCGCGCTTCCGCGGCCTCGTCGAGGGCGGCGACTTCCAGGGCGCCGTCGCCGTCGCAGTCGAGCAGGTGCGCGGCGGCGCGAACCTGCTCGACGTGAACATGGACGCCGACCTGCTCGACGGCGAGCAGGCGATGACGACCTTCCTCAACCTCATCGCGACCGAGCCGGAGATTGCGCGGCTGCCGATCATGGTCGACAGCTCGCGCTGGACGGTGCTCGAGGCGGGGTTGAAGTGCCTCCAGGGAAAGGGCGTCGTCAACTCGCTCAGCCTGAAGGAGGGCGAAGCGCCCTTCCTCGAGCAGGCGCGCACGGTGCGCCGCTACGGCGCGGGCGTGGTCGTGATGGCCTTCGACGAGCAGGGCCAGGCGGAGACGGTGGCGCGGAAGGCGGCGATCTGCGAGCGGGCCTACCACCTGCTCGTCGACGAGGTCGGCTTCCCGCCCGAGGACATCGTCTTCGACCCGAACGTGCTCGCGGTTGCGACCGGCATCGAGGAGCACAACGAGTTCGCGAAGGCCTTCATCGAGGCGCTGCCGCTGATCAAGGAGCGCTGCCCGGGTGTGAAGACGAGCGGCGGCATCTCGAACCTCAGCTTCTCGTTCCGCGGCAACAACCGCGTCCGCGAGGCGATGCACTCCGCGTTCCTCTACCACGCGATCGCCGCCGGCCTGGACATGGGCATCGTCAACGCCGGGCAGCTCGTCCTGTACGAGGACATCGAGCCCGACCTGCTCGAGCGCGTCGAGGACGTGATCTTCAACCGGCGCGGCGACGCGACGGAGCGCCTCGTCGAGTACGCGTCCACGGTGCGCGGCGAGGGAGCGCGGCGCGAGCTCGACCTCTCGTGGCGCGAGGCCCCGGTCGAGAAGCGACTGGAGCACGCGCTCGTGCACGGCATCGTCGACTTCATCGAGGCGGACGCCGAGGAGGCGAGGAGCAAGTACGAGCGGCCGCTCGACGTGATCGAGGGCCCGCTGATGGCCGGCATGCAGGTGGTCGGCGACCTGTTCGGCGCCGGGAAGATGTTTCTGCCGCAGGTGGTGAAGAGCGCCCGCGCGATGAAGCGTGCCGTCGCCTATCTCGAGCCGTTCATGGAAGACGAGAAGGCTGCGGGAGGCGCCCCGCGCGCACAGGGCAGGGTCGTGCTGGCAACCGTGAAGGGCGACGTGCACGACATCGGCAAGAACATCGTCGGTGTCGTCCTCGGCTGCAACAACTACGAGGTGCTCGACCTCGGCGTGATGGTGCCGGGCGACACGATCCTCGACACTGCGATCGCGGAGGACTGCGACGTCGTCGGCCTGTCGGGGCTGATCACGCCCTCGCTCGACCAGATGGTCGACGTGGCACGTGAGATGTCACGCCGCGGGCTCACGCTGCCGCTGCTGATCGGCGGCGCGACGACGTCGCGTCAGCACACCGCGGTCAAGATCGCGCCCGAGTACGAGCAGCCCGTGGTGCACGTGCTCGACGCGTCGCGCGTCGTCGGTGTCGTCGCCGATCTGCTCCAGCCGGAGCGGCGCGAGCGCCTCGACCTGGAGAACCGCGAGCTGCAGGCGCGGCTGCGTGAGCAGCACGCGGAGCGCGGGCGGAAGCCGCTGCTGACGATCGAGCAGGCGCGGGGTAATCGGCAGCGCGTCTCGTTCGACGATCTGCCCGTGCCTGCATTCGGCGGCGTCCGTCTCGTCGAGCCGCCGCTCGAGACTCTGCGCGAGTACATCGACTGGCAGTTCTTCTTCCACGCCTGGGAGCTGAAGGGGTCGTTCCCGGCGATCCTCGAGCAGCCGGCGGCGCACGAGCTCTACGACGACGCGCAGCGGCTGCTCGACGAGATCGTCCGCGACCGCCTGCTCGTAGCCCGCGGCCTCCACGGTTTCTGGCCGGCGGCGTCCGACGGAGACGATGTCGTCGTCGACACGGACGGCGACGAGACGCGCTTCTGCTTCCTGCGCCAGCAGTCGGCCTACGGCGACTCGCGGCCGAACCGCTGCCTCGCCGACTACGTCGCGCCGGCCGGAGACCACGTGGGCGCGTTCGCGGTCACCGCCGGCATCGGCGTAGGCGAGCTCGCCGCCCGCTTCGAGGCGGAGCACGACGACTACCACGCGATCATGGCGAAGGCGCTCGCGGACCGTCTCGCGGAGGCCTTCGCCGAGTATCTGCACGAGGTCGCGCGCCGCGCCTGGTACGAGTCGGGCGCAAAGCTCAATCACACGCAGCTGATCGGGGAGCGCTACCGCGGCATCCGTCCCGCCTTCGGATATCCCGCCTGCCCGGATCACAGCGAGAAGCGGAAGCTGTTCGACCTGCTCGGCGCCGAAGACGCAGGCATCACGCTGACGGAGACGTTCGCGATGATGCCGGCGGCGAGCGTCAGCGGCATCTACTTCGGGCATCCCGAGGCGCGCTACTTCTCCGTCGGGCGCGTCGGCCGCGACCAGGTCGAGGACTACGCCGTGCGCAAGGGGCTGCCGCTCGCGGAGGCCGAGAGCTGGCTGCGCCCGAACCTCGCCTACGAGGCCGGGCCTGACCGGGCGCAGATCCGCGCCTAGCGCTCCTCCCGCTCCGCTATCCTGGCTCGCGGCGCCCGTGAGGGCGCCGCCTATTCCCGCATGCGGACGACGCTGAAGAGAGGGATGGGTCGTGCCGCGACCGTCAACGGCAACGGTCGCGCCGTCCTCCCACCCGGGGCCCTGGAGCCGATGCGCCGCTACCGGCAGTCGGAGCCGCCGACGCCCTCGGCCGGCCGGCTCGTCGGGAGGGTCTTCGGCTGGATCCTGCTCGCGCTGCTCGTCGTCGGCTCGGGACTCGCCGGCGGCCTGTACCTCTACGGTCACGAGACGCTGAGCGCGCTCGCGCCGCACTCGAAGTCGGTGATCGCGTCGACGAAGTTCCTGACGAAGGTGCCGGCTCCGTCCGAGCCCGCCACCGCGCTGCTGATCGGCTATGACGCTCGCGCCGGCGTGGATTCGTTCGGGGCGTCCGGCTCGCGCTCGGACACGATCATGCTGATCCGTGCCGACCCGCAGTCGAAGGCCCTCTCGATGCTGTCGTTCCCGCGCGACCTCGTCGTGCCGATCTACTGCAAGGACCCGAACGTCGTGTACACGCACGACCGGATCAACGCCGCGTGGACGGACTGCGGGCCGACCGGCACGCTCAACACCGTCGAGAAGCTCACCGGAGTCCCGATCAACTACATCATCACCGTCGACTTCCACGGGTTCAAGCTGCTCGTCAACAAGCTGAACGGCATCTACATCGACGTCGACCATCGCTACCTGAACACGCAGGGCGGCCCGGGCGGCTACGCGAAGATCGACCTCGAGCCCGGCTACCAGAAGCTCGACGGCGAGCAGGCCCTCGACTTCGTCCGCTTCCGGCACACGGACTCCGATCTGTACCGGCTCGCGCGCCAGCAGCTTTTCATCGAGGCGCTGAAGGACCGGCTCGCAAGCGGCTTCTCGATCTTCGGCATCCCGAAGCTGATCGGCGCGGTGAAGGGAAGCGTCGAGATCGGACAGGGAGGGTGTGCGACGTGCGCGCCGAGCCTGGCGGAGATCGAGTCGTACGCGGGTCTCGCGTACTCGCTGCCGTCCGGCCACCTCTTCCGGGACAGCATCGCCAACCTGCAGCCGTACGGGCCCGACAACGCCGAGCTGGTCGCGTCCACGACGGACGTGCAGGCCGCAGTCGACCAGTTCCAGCATCCCGACGTGACGCTGGCGACCCGCTCCAACGACGTCGCGCTCGGAAAGAAGCCGCAGGAGCCGAAGCAGCCGTCGCTGACGCCGGCCGACATCACGACGCTCGTCCTCAACGGGACGACGATTCTCGGTCTCGCGCGCGACACCTCGTACAAGCTCGCCCTTGCGGGCTACCACACCGTTCAGCTGCCGCCGGCGATGCTCGCCGATGCGCCGAGCCAGGCCTACTACTCGACCTACGTCTACTACGACGCGGTGCAGCCGAACGCGCGCCAGGCGGGGGACGAGCTGAAGGACGTCTTCGGCGCGCACACGCTCGTCGCGCCGCTGCCGCCGGAGCTCTCGCCGTACGCGGAGCAGGCCGGCAACCCGCTCACGGTGGTCGTTGTCGGCACGAGCTTCACCGGCGAGCTGGCCAACCCGCAGGCACACGTCGTCCAGGTGGCCCCTCACGTGCCCGCCGCTGTTCGCGCCGACCCCGGACTGACGCTCTCGTCGTTGCAGGAGGTGCGGAGCAAGCTGCCGTTCCGCCTGATGGTGCCGCATGCGGTCGAGAGCTCGTCGCGGTTGACCTCGCTCGAGCCCGTCCGCGCGTTCAAGCCCGCCCCGCACACACACGAGCTGGCGCTGACCTTCGTGACCGGCGCCGGCAACGTCTACTGGCAGGTGGTCGAGACCGACTGGACGAGCGCGCCCATCCTGCGACGTCCGACCGACAAGGTCCGTCTCGGCGGCCGCCGGTTCGACCTGTACACGACGGGCGGCAACATCCACATGGTCGTGCTCCACGAGGACGGCGTCAGCTACTGGGTCGTGAACACGCTCCGCGACGAGCTCTCGAACGAGACGATGCTCGCGATCGCCAAGGGCCTCCAGCCGCTGGGGAAGTAGGCTTCGGCCATGGCGAAGATCGCGATGTTCGGCGCCGGCTACGTCGGTCTCGTGACCGGTGCGTCGTTTGCCGACCTCGGCCACGAGGTCGTCATCCGCGACGTCGTGCCCGAACGGATCGACCGGCTGTGCGCCGGCGAGGTGCCGATCTACGAGCCGGGCCTCGAGCAGGTGCTCGAGCGGAACAAGGAGCGCCTGCGCTACACGCTCGACGTGAACGAGGCGGTCGGCGGGGCCGAGTTCCTCTACATCGCGGTCGGCACGCCGCCGACGTACTCCGGAGACGCGGACCTCGCGGCCGTCTGGGCCGTCGTTGACGAGCTGCCGGCAGTCATTCCCGACCGCCCGATCGTCGTGATGAAGAGCACCGTGCCGGTGGGGACGGGCGAGCGGGTGCGCGCGCGGCTCGACGCGCGCGGGTTGACGAACGTCGGCTACGCCTCGAATCCGGAGTTCCTTGCCGAGGGCAGCGCGGTCGCCGACTTCGCGAGTCCCGACAGGATCGTCGTCGGCGCGTTCGAGCCCGAGGACGGCGAGCGCGTGGTCGAGCTGCACCGGGGCCTCGACACCGAGATCGTGCGCATGGACGTCTCCTCGGCGGAGCTCGTGAAGCTGGCCGCGAATGCATTTCTCTCCGCGCGCATCAGCTTCATCAACGAGATCGCCAATGTCTGTGAGCTCGTCGGCGCGGACGTCGTCGACGTCGCGCGCGGCATCGGGCTCGACCACCGCCTCGGACCGCACTTCCTGCGCGCCGGCATCGGCTTCGGCGGCTCCTGCTTCCCGAAGGACGTCACCGCGTTGAAGCAGCTCGCCGGCAACTCGGGCTACCCGTTTCTCCTCCTGCAAGCGGTGTGGGAGGTGAACGAGCTGCAGAAGCGCCGCGTCGTCGGCAAGCTCGAGAAGCATCTGGGCCCGCTGCGCGGAAAGACGATTGCGCTGCTCGGGCTCGCGTTCAAGCCGAACACGGACGACATGCGCGAGGCGCCGAGCCGCGTGATCGCGTACCGCCTGCTCGCAGAGGGCGCGGAGGTGCGCGCGTGGGACCCGGTCGCCCGGCCCGACGACCTGCAGGGAGTCGAGCTGTGCGACTCCATCCTCGACGCCGTCCGCAACGCCGACGCCGCGGTGATCATCACCGAGTGGCCCGAGCTGCGCTCGGTCGCGTCGCCGGAGGTGCGCGAGGCGATGGCGCGTCCGGTGCTCGTGGACGGCCGCAACCTGCTCGACCCGGAGGCCGCCCGCGCGGCGGGCTTCGTCTACGAGGGGATCGGCCGCCCCCGCCACGCTTCGCCGGCCGAACCGCGCCGCCTGCCCGTGCTCGACGCGGAGCGCCGGCGCTGATGGAGGCGCTTCTCCTTGCCGGCGGCAAGGCAGAGCGGCTGGGGGAGGCGGCGCAGGGGCTTCCGAAGCCGCTCGTGCCGGTGGCCGGGTACCCGCTCGCCGAGTACACGGTGGCGCGCCTCGTCGATGCGGGCGTGACCCGCATCATTGTCGCCTGCCGCGCGGGGCAGGAGGATGCGTTCGTCAACGCGCTCGGCGGCCTCGGCGCCGAGATCGAGCCGGTCGGCGAGCCGGAGCCGCTCGGTCGCGGCGGCGGCCTGCGCCTCGCGGCCTCGCGCCGGCGCGACCAGGGGACAGTGCTCGCGCTGAACGGTGACGAGCTGCTCGACGTCGACTTCCGCGAGCTGCTCGGCGTGCACGAAGGCTCCGGCGCCGCCGCGACGATCGTCGTCGCGCAGGTGTACTCGCCGTTCGGCGTCGTCGACCTGCAGGAGGACGACTCGATCACCGGCTTCAAGGAGGCGCCGAAGCTGCCCCACTGGGTGAACTCCGGTGTCTACGCACTCGGCGAGGAGGCGCTCGCGCGCCTGCCCGAGCGCGGCGATCACGAGCAGAGCACGTTTCCGGAGCTGGCCACGGAGGGCAAGCTGCGCGGGCACCGGCACGACGGCGTCTGGCTCACGGTGAACACCCCGAAGGACCTCCGCCGCGCCGAGGAGTTCATGCACGAGCATCCCGAGTGGCGTCCGCGCCGGAGGGTTGCGTGAGCGGGCTCGACGCCTGGCGGTTCGAGCCGCGCCGCGTCGAGAAGCCGTGGGGGTGGGAGCTGATCTGGGCCGACGCCGAGGAGTACGTGGGCAAGATCCTCTTCGTCCGCGCCGGCCACTCGCTCAGCCTCCAGTACCACCGGGTGAAGGACGAGAGCTGGTACGTGCAGAGCGGCCGCGCGGACCTCGAGCTGGGGGAGGCGGGGACAGACGTCCTGACGACGCACGAGATCGGGGCCGGAGACTGCTTCCGCTACCGCCCCGGCACGGTGCACCGCGTGACGGCGCTCGAGGACACGACCATCCTCGAGGTCTCGACGCCGCACCTCGACGACGTCGTCCGGCTCGAGGACGCGTACGGGCGCGCTGGGACCTCGAACCCCTGACCGCCCGGTGACTGCGAGGTTCAGAGCGTTCCTACCGCCGCTCGCCCTCGTCACGCTCGCCGCTCTAGCCATCGCGCTGTGGACGGCGCCGCCGCAGTGGAAGCCGGACAGCCTCTTCTACCAAGCCCACGTCTACCAGGTCGAGGGAGACTCGCACGCGGTCGCGTACCGCAAGGTGTTCGCCGGTCCGCTCAGCTTGCCCCGCCGTGAGGGCGATGCGTCCCTCCCGCTTGCGCAACGGCACGTCGGCAACCCCGCGTGGGTTCGTTTCAGCGAGCAGTTCTACGAGCGCCGCTGGTTCGTGCCGGCCCTCGCCGCGCCGCTCACCCCGATCTGGGGTGTCGACTCGCTGCGGGTGGCGTCGCTTGTTGCGTACCTGCTTCTTGGCCCGGGCTTGTACGCCCTGCTGCGGTTGCGGGTGGGGAGGGCGAGCTCGCTGGCGATCGCGGCCGGCTCGCTGCTGCTCGCCCCCGTCCTCTTCAACGCGGGCCAGCCGCTGACCGATCTGTGGGGTGTCACGCTGGAAGCCCTTGCCGCCACTGCCGCGCTCCTCGCCGTCGAGCGAAGCCCCACGTGGCTCGTGCTCTGGGTCGTCACGCTGGGCGCGCTCTCGCTGACACGCGACGCGACCGTCGTCCTCGTGCTCGCGGCTGCGTGGCTCGCATTGCGCGAGCGGACGCGCGCCACGCTCTTACTGGCGTTGTCGGGCGCAGTCGCCGCGCTGCCGGCGCCGCTCTTCCTCGGCTCGCCGCTCCGGACGGAGATGGCGTATACGTTCTCCGGCTTCCATCAGCCTGCGGACTCGAGCTGGGGCTGGGTGCTCGCCCACTACTGGCCGAACCTTCGCTCGCTCGTCCGGAACAACCTGACGTACTTGCAAGGGCACCCATTCACTGTGCTCTTCCTCGTCGGCGGTTATCTCGCTCTGTTCCTCATCCGGGCCCGCGGCGACCGGTTCGTGCGCTACTTTCGAGTCGCGGCGGTGGCTTCGATCGTGCTCGACGCGCTGCTTCCGAACGCCACCTCCTTCCGTCTCGAGCTCACCTTCGTCCCGATTGCGGCCGCTGGGCTCGCGCTCGCCGCCCGGGAGGCGGCCCGCCGACAGGAGGCGTTCCTTAACACGAAGCTGTTAAGGTTCCGCGCGTGGACGGGCTGAAGGTCGGGGAGGCGGCGGCGCGCACCGAGTGGTCGCCGCGGATGCTCCGCTATCTGGAGCGCCTCGGCCTCGTCGTCCCGTCCCGCACCGCCGCCGGCTACCGGCTCTACGCGCTCCGCGAGCTGAATCAGCTCCGGTCGCTCGCCGATCTCCGCAGGCGGTTCCGCCTCGACATCTCCGATCTGGTCTTCGCTGCGCGGCTCCGGAGGGAGCCCGACCTGCGCAGGGCCGTCGACGGCTGGCTCGCCGGCGCCGACGACCTCGCCTGGGTCGAGTGGGAGCAGCGCAAGCATGAGCGGCTGCTCGCCGCCTGATTCGAAAGGACACGATGGCTGCGACGAAGCGTTACGACGTGAAAGACCTCGCGCTGGCCGCGGAAGGCAAGCGACGGATCGAGTGGGCCGACCGGCAGATGCCGGTCCTGGCCGCGATCCGCGAGCGATTCGAGCGCGACCTGCCGCTGACCGGCTACCGCATCTCGGCGTGCTTGCACGTCACCACCGAGACCGCCAACCTGATGCGCACGCTGAAGGCGGGCGGCGCCGACGTGGTGCTGTGCGCGTCGAACCCGCTCTCGACCCAGGACGATGTCGCCGCGGCGCTCGTCGAGGAGTACGACATCTCCGTCTTCGCGATCAAGGGCGAGGATCACGACACGTACTACGCACACATCGAGGCGGCCGTCGACCACAAGCCGCACCTGACGATGGACGACGGCGCCGACGTGATCGGCGTCCTCCACTCGGCACGTCGCGAGCAGCTCGGCGACATCATCGCCGGCACCGAGGAGACGACGACCGGCGTCATCCGGCTGAAGGCGCTGGAGGCGGAGGGCAAGCTCGGCTTCCCGATCATCGCCGTCAACGATGCGCAGACGAAGCACCTGTTCGACAACCGCTACGGCACGGGCCAGTCGACCGTCGACGGGATCATCCGCGCGACGAACGTCCTGCTCGCCGGGAAGAAGTTCGTGATTGCGGGCTACGGCTGGGTCGGGCGCGGCGTCGCCTCGCGCGCGCGCGGCATGGGCGCGCACGTGGTCGTGACGGAGGTCGACCCGATGCACGCGCTCGAGGCCACGATGGACGGCTTCGACGTGCTGACGATGCGAGAGGCGGCGAAGGTCGGCGACATCTTCTGCACCGCCACCGGCGACAAGCATGTGATCTGCCGCGAGCACATGGAGCTGATGCGGGACGGCGCGATCCTCTCGAACACCGGCCACTTCAACGTCGAGATCGAGATCCCGGCGCTGCGGGCGCTTGCCGTCGAGACGCGGATGGCGCGCGAGTTCGTCGAGGAGTTCACGCTCGCCGACGGCCGGCGCCTGTATCTCATCGCGGACGGGCGGCTCGTCAACCTCGCCGCCGCCGAGGGCCATCCGGCGCTCGTGATGGACATGTCCTTCGCGAATCAGGCGCTCGGCGTCGAGTACGCGGTACAGCACGCGGGTGAGCTCGATCGCAAGGTCTACCCGGTGCCCGACGAGATCGACCGGGAGATCGCGCGGCTCAAGCTCGCGACGATGGGCATCGAGATCGACACGCTCACCGAGGAGCAGGCGAAGTACCTGGCCTCGTGGGACGAAGGAACCTAGAACCGGAGCAGATCGTGCGGCTCGAGGAGAGCGGCCCGCGGGTCGTCCTCCTCGACCAGCGCCGTCTGCCCGACGAGGAGGTCGAGCTCGAGTGCCGCTCCGCCGTCGAGGTGGCGGAGGCCATCCGGACGATGGCCGTCCGCGGTGCGCCGGCGATCGGCGTCGCCGCCGCGTACGGGCTCGCGCTCGCCGCCCTGCAGGGCGAGGACCTCGCGGCGGCGGCGGCGACGCTCGGCGCCGCGCGCCCCACGGCGGTCAACCTCGCCTGGGCGCTCGAGGCGATGCGGGCCGACCCGACGCCTGAGCGCGCGCGGGCGCTCCACCGGGAGGAGGTCGAGCGCTGCCGGCGCATGGCCGAGCACGCGGCGGCCCTGTTCGCACCCGGCACCCGTGCGCTCACGCACTGCAACGCCGGCGGGCTCGCGACCGGCGGCTACGGCTCTGCGGTCGGCGCCATCCGCGCCGCCTGGGAGCGCGGCCTGCTCGAGCACGTGCTCGTCGACGAGACGCGGCCGCTGCTCCAGGGTGCGCGCCTCACCGCCTGGGAGCTCGAGGTGGCAGGCATCCCGCACTCGGTGATCGCGGACTCGGCGGCGGCGTCGATGATGGCGCGGGGCGAGGTGGACCTCGTCGTCACGGGCGCCGACCGGATCGCCGCCAACGGCGACACCGCGAACAAGATCGGCACGTATGCGCTGGCCGTGCTCGCCGCGCACCACGAGCTCCCGCTCTATGTCGTCGCACCGACCTCGACCGTCGACCTCGCGACGGCGACGGGCGCAGAGATCCCGATCGAGGAGCGCGATCCGAGCGAGGTGACCGCGCGCTTCCCGGCGCGGAATCCCGCCTTCGACGTCACGCCTGCGGGCCTGATCGCAGCGATCGTGACCGAGGAAGGCGTGCATCGCGCTCCGTACACCGACTCGCTGGCAGGGACGCACGCGGCGGCATGAAGGCGATCATCCTCGCCGCCGGTTACGCCACGAGGCTCCGCCCACTCACGGACGCGATCCCGAAGCAGCTCCTGCCGGTGGGCGGCCGCCCGATGGTCGACTGGATCCTGGACAAGATCCGGGAAGCCGGCATCGCCGAGGTGCACCTCGCAACGAACGGGCGCTTCGCGCCCGAGTTCCGGCGCTGGGCCGCGGGCAAGGACGTGCACGTGCACGACGACGGCACGACGACGAACGAGACGCGGCTCGGGGCGATCGGCAACATCCGCTTCGTCTGCGAGGAGGCGCAGCTCGACGACGATCTGCTCGTGATCGCCGGCGACAACCTCTTCGACTTCTCGCTGGCGGACTACATCGAGTTCTGGCGGGCCAGGGACGGCGCGAGCGCGGTGGCGGTGTACGACGTCGGCGACCGAGAGCTCGCCCGGAAGTACGGAGTCGTCGACGTCGACGCCGACGGCCGCATCGTCGGGTTCGTCGAGAAGCCGGAGGATCCCGCGAGCACGCTGATCGCCACGGCGACGTATCTGTACGCGCGCGCCCACGTACGGCTGGTCGCGGCGTACCTCGACGAAGGCAACCCGCCCGATCAGCCGGGGAACCTCATCGCCTGGCTCCACCGCCGGGAGCCCGTCTATGCATACCGCTTCGCCGGTGGCTGGTACGACATCGGCGACGCCGGCCAGCTGCTCGCAGCGGACAACCGCTTGCGCGCGCGTGCAGGCATGCCGGCGCGCGCCGCGTACTCGCCGGACTAACTAGAGTCCTTGCGATGACGAGCGCCGAGCTGCGCACCGATGAGGTGCGCTGGGATCTGTCCGACCTGGCCCCGGGAGCCGAGGCGGCGCGCGAGGAGTGGTCCGCGCTCGTCGAGCGGGCGGCGGACTTCGCCTCCCGCTACAGGGGGCGCATCGCCGAGCTCGACGCCGCGGCGCTCCGCGCGCTGCTCGACGAGGCCGACGAGCTCGAGCAGGACTACTCGCGCCTGCAGGTCTACACGTATCTGCGCCTGGGCATGGACGCGGCCGACGCCGAGGCGAACGATCTCGCCACGGTTTCGCGCGACCGCGGCGCCGAGGTCGAGAACGCGCTCGTCTTTCTCGGCCTGGAGTGGATCGCGCTGGACGACGAGCCTGCCGAGGCCCTGCTCGCCTCGCCCGAGCTCGCGCCGTTCGCGCACAAGCTGCGCGTCGAGCGCGAGGAGAAGCCGTACGTGCTCAGCGAGCCGGAGGAGCAGGCACTCAACGCGCGCGGGCCGACGATCTCGGCGTGGCAGGCGCTGCACGACCGCCAGGTCGCGACGCTCCAGATCCCCTTCGACGCCGGCGAGGGCGAGCAGCCGCACACGGTGAGCACGCTGCTCTCCTACCTGTACCGCCCCGACCGCTCACTCCGGCTCGCGGCCCAGGCGGCGCTCTTGGAGGGGCTCGAGCCGCGCGCGGACGTGCTCTCGGCCTGTTACGACGCGCTCGTCGGCGACCGCCTCTCGCTCGACCGGTTGCGCGGCTACACGGACCCGATGCAGCCGACGAACATGAGCAACGAGCTCGACGGCGAGACGGTCGAAGCGATGATGAGCGCGACCGAGGAGAGCTACGAGATCGCGCGGCGCTGGTTCCGTGCGAAGGCGCGCCTGATGGGCCTCGACCGGCTCGACCTCGCCGACCAGTACGCGCCCCTCGGCGAGGCGCGCGCGTTCTCGTGGCCGGAGGCCGTGGAGGTCGTCGAGACCTCGTTCTCCAACTTCTCGCCGCGGCTGGCCGAGATCTTCCGCACCTGCCTCGACGCCGGGCACGTCGACGCGCCGCCCCGTCCGGGCAAGGCAACCGGCGCGTACTGCACCGCCGTCACGAAGTCCGTGCTCCCGTACGTGCTGCTGAACTACACTGAGCGGCTGCGCGACGTGACGACCCTCGCGCACGAGTTCGGCCACGCGACGCACAACGTGCTCTCGCTCGAGCGCCAGGTGTGGCGCTCGCATCGGACCGGCATCCCGGTCGCCGAGGTGCCCTCGACCTTCGCGCAGTCCCTCGCCGACGACTACCTGCTCGAGGCGGAGACGGACCCGCAGACGCGGGCGGCGCTCGCCTCCGACCGCGTGGAGAACGCATTCGCCGCGATCTTCCGGCAGACGGTGCTCGCACGCTTCGAGCAGCGCGCCTACGGGCTGCGGACGGAGGGACGGGCGTTGACCGCCGAGCGGCTGTCCGAGGTGTGGCAGGAGCAGCAGGCGCTCTACTACGGCGACGCGCTCGCGCTGCCGGACAGCTACCGGGTCGGCTGGTCGTACATCCCGCACTTCATCCACGTTCGCTTCTACACGTACGCCTACTCGTTCGCGCAGCTCGTCGCGCTGCTGCTGTACGGCCGCTACCGGGAGGATCCCGAGGCGTTCGTGCCGCGCTACCTCGACTTCCTCGGCGCCGGCGGCTCGGCGTCGCCGGCAGAGCTGCTCGCGCCGTTCGGGCTCGACCTGCATTCGACCGACACCTGGCGCGAGGCGTTCGCCCAGCTCGACGCGCTGCGCGAGAACGCCGAAGGCCTCGCGGTTGCCGCGAAGGGCTGACGCCCTTCGCGGGTTCGGGTTTCGGCTTCGCGGAGCGGACGCCGGCGGAGCCGGCGTCCTTTTCTCTGGCGAGGGGCAGTGGGTCGGATAGCGCGGGCGGTGGTGCCTGCGACATCCCCGCCCGCGTGTGGTCGGCCTGCGCCTAACGCCTGCGGCGTTAGCCTCCGGCCACGGCGCAGTGGGCGAGCGAACGGTCGTTGTTGAAGCAGGCGAAAGTGTCACAGCTTTGTGCCAGCTTCCCGGCGCGGGGCGACGCGGGTGTGGCGCGGCGCTAGCGTCGAACGGTGCTTGACCTGCTCCTCCCGCAGCGGTGCCTCGTCTGCGGCGCGGGCGGCGCGCAGCTCTGCCCGGAGTGCCGCGCCCGCCTGCCGCGGCTCGAGCCGCCGCTCTGCGAGCGCTGTGGCGCGCCGACCGCCTGGCCCGTGCGCCGCTGCCGCGAGTGCAGCGGCCGCCGGATCGCCTTCGCGACCGCCCGCGCCGCGGTTGCCTACGACGACGCCGTGCGACGGCTCGTCGCCGGCTGGAAGGAGCGCGGCCTGCGCCGGCTCGCCGACACGGCGGCGGAGCTCGTCGCCGAACGGGTGCCGCGCCCCGCGGCCACCGCGGTCGTCACCTTCGTCCCCCCGGACGCCGGCCGCCGCGTCGAGCGCGGCCACCATCCCGCAGAGCGGCTCGCCCGGGCGCTCGCCGCCCGCTGGGAGCTGCCGTGCGAGCCGCTCCTCGTGCGAGCCCGCTCCTCGCAGCGCCAGCGCGGCCTCTCGCTGGCCGGCCGCCGCAGCAACGTCGCCGGCGCGTTCCGCGCTGCCGCGCCCGCGCGCGGCCTCGTCCTCCTCGTCGACGACGTCTACACGAGCGGCGCCACCGCGAGCGCGGCCGCGTCGGCCCTTCGAGCCGTCGGCGCCCGCCGCGTCGACGTGGCGACATTTGCACGCGCCGTGCGACTCCCCGGAGTAGGGTTTACGGCTGCTCGAGACAGGCCGATCTGAGGAGGCAGGATGCAGCTTCACGTCAAGGGCAAGAACCTCGAGGTGAGCGACTCGATCCGGAACTACGCGGAGCGCAAGCTGGGCAAGCTCGACCGGCAGCTGAGCCCTCTGGCGGAGGTGGAGGTCGAGCTGGCCGTCGAGCGCAACCCGTCGATCGCCGAGAACCAGGTGGCCGAGGCGACCGTGCGGCTGAAGGGCCACACGCTGCGCGCGCGCGAGGCCTCCACCGACATGAAGGCCTCGATCGACGAGCTGGTCGAGAATCTCGTCCGCCAGATCAGGGAGGCGCGCGAGAAGCGCCGCGGCCGCCGCAAGGCCGTGGACAAGCAGGCCCTCAACGGCGCCGAGCCGCCCGAGCTCTAGGGCGTGGGCTTCTTTCGGCGGCGCGAGCCGCTGCACGAGCGCCTGGCCCGCGAGGCGGGCATGGTCGCACCCGACGCGGCGCCGATCGCTACGCGCCCCGCCTGGCTGGAGACGGGCATCCACGGGGTGCCGCGGCCGCGTGACTGGGAGGCGACGATCACGGCCGAGGCGCCTGACGTCGAGGGCGCCGCCGTGCGCTTCGTGACCCTGCCCGACGGCACCGTGCTCGTCGAGGACGGCCCCGACACCTCGCTCGAGCCGCTCGCCACGGCCGTCGAAGAGCAGCTGCCGCCGCCGTACCGGGCGCGCGCCGTACGCCAGAACGAGACCCTCTGGGCGATTCAGGCCAGGCGGATCGAGGTGCTCGAGATCCCCGACGGCCCGGCCGGAGACGAGATCGTCGTGACCCACACCGCGGACGGGACGACGTTCGCGGTCGACGACGAGAAGCAGTTCGGCGCGGTGCCCGTGCTCGAGCAGCGCGGGGAGCGCGAAGGCGCGGAGTACACCGTCCACGCGGAGCGGCTGGACGGCGACCTCTGGGAGGTCCGGGCCTCGGCGCTCTGAGGCCTGCCCGGTACCCTGTCCCAGGATGTCCCAGCAACTCGGCTCCTTCGAGAAGGTCCTTCGCCTCGGCGAGGGGCGGCGGCTCAAGCGGCTCGTCGAGCAGGCGGCCTACATCAGCACGCTCGAGCCCGCTTTCGAGCGGCTCTCCGACACCGATCTTGCCGCGAAGACGGTCGAGTTCCGGCAGCGTCTCGAGAACGGCGAGCACCTCGACGAGGTCCTCTTCGAGGCCTTCGCCGCCGTGCGCGAGGCGTTCAAGCGCACGCTCGACGTCCGTCTCTTCGACGTGCAGCTGATGGGCGGCATCGTCCTGCACGAGGGCGACATCGCCGAGATGAAGACCGGCGAGGGCAAGACCTTCGTCGCCGTGCAGGCCCTCTACCTGAACGCGCTCACGGGGCGCGGCACGCACCTCGTCACCGTCAACGACTACCTCGCCAAGCGCGACCGTGAGTGGACGCTGCCTGTCTACGAGATGCTCGGCATGCGCACGGACGCGATCGAGAACATGATGCCGTTCCAGCCGCGGCGCGAGGCGTACGAGGCCGACGTCACGTACGGCACGAACTCCGAGTTCGGCTTCGACTACCTGCGCGACAACATGTCGGTCTCTCTCGACGGCGTCGTGCAGCGCGGACACGCGTACGCGATCGTGGACGAGGTCGACTCGATCCTCGTCGACGAGGCGCGCACACCGCTGATCATCTCCGGCGAGCCCGAGACCGCCGCCCAGCTCTACTACGACTTCGCGCGCGTCGTCCCGCAGCTGATCGCGCACGAGGCGCATCCCGGCGACGCGAAGGGGGCCGCCGAGGAGGCGGGCGCCGACTACGAGTTCGACGAGAAGCACAAGACCGTCGCGCCCACCGAGCAGGGTGTGGAGAAGATCGAGCGCGCGCTGCGGATCGAGAACCTCTACGCCCCGCGCAACTCGCAGCTCGTGAACCACCTCATCCAGGCGCTGAAGGCGCAGTCGCTCTACCACCTTGACATCGACTACGTGATCCAGGACGGCGAGGTGAAGATCGTCGACGAGTTCACGGGCCGGATCATGGAGGGCCGCCGCTGGAGCGAGGGCCTGCACCAGGCGGTCGAGGCGAAGGAGGGCGTCCGCATCCAGGAGGAGCACCAGACGCTCGCGACGATCACGCTCCAGAACTACTTCCGCCTCTACGAGAAGCTCGGTGGCATGACCGGCACGGCGAAGACGGAGGAGAAGGAGTTCGTCGAGATCTACGACCTCAGCGTCGTGGAGATCCCGACGAACGTCCAGGTCGCGCGCGCCGACCTGCAGGACAAGGTCTTCAAGTCGAAGGAAGGCAAGTTCACGGCTGTCGTTCGCGACATCAAGGAGCGCTACGAGAAGGGGCAGCCGGTGCTTGTCGGCACGATCGCGGTCGAGACCTCCGAGTACCTCTCGCAGCTGCTGACGCGCCAGGGTGTGCCGCACAACGTCCTCAACGCGAAGGAGCATGCGCGCGAGGCGGAGATCGTCAAGGACGCCGGGCAGCAGCAGGCCGTCACGATCGCGACGAACATGGCCGGCCGCGGCGTCGACATCAAGCTCGGCGAGGGCGTGGTCGGGCTCGGCGGCCTGTACGTGCTCGGCACCGAGCGGCACGAGTCGCGCCGCATCGACAACCAGCTTCGCGGCCGCTCGGGCCGCCAGGGCGATCCCGGCGAGACGCGCTTCTACCTGTCGGGCGAGGACGACCTCGTGCGCCTGTTCGCGGGCGATCGGATCAAGGGGATCATGGAGCGCTTCAAGATCCCGGAGGACCAGCCGATGGAGGCGAAGATCCTCAGCCGGCAGATCGAGGGCGCGCAGAAGAAGGTCGAGGAGCAGAACTTCGTCATGCGCAAGAACGTCCTCAAGTACGACGATGTGATGAACCGGCACCGCGGCCGGATCTACGAGCAGCGGCGCCAGGTGCTCGAAGGCGAGGACATGTCGGAGCAGGTGAAGATGTGGATCGACGAGGTCGTCGAGGACACCGTGCTCCAGTTCACGCAGGAGGAGTACCCCGAGGAGTGGGACCTCGAGGCGCTCACGAACGCGATGGCGGCGCTCTACCAGACCGAGATCACCGCGCAGGAGCTGCGCGAAGACCTGGCCGAGATCACGCGCGAGGCGCTGATCGAGGAGTTCCAGTCGGATGCGCGCGACGAGTACGAGGCGAAGGAGGAGGAGTTCGGCTCGGAGCTGATGCGCGAGCTCGAGCGGTTCGTGATCCTCCAGGTCGTCGACGTCCGCTGGCGCGGGCACCTCGAGAACATGGACTACCTGCGCGAGGGCGTGCACCTGCGCTCGATGGCGCAGAAGGACCCGCTCGTCGAGTACACGGCCGAGGGCGAGCACATGTTCACGGCGCTCGGCCAGGCGATCCGCGCCGAGGTCGTATTGCACGTGTTCCACGCGGAGCTCGCCGGGCCGGAGGAGGGCGTCCCGCCGCCGCAGCTCGCGCCGCAGCAGTCGCAGACGACGAACGGCAACCTCCGCTACGAGCACGAGACGTCGGCCGGCGCCGAGGTGATCGCCGCTGCGGGCGGCGCCGGGGCCCTCGCGGGTGCACCGGTGGCGGTTCAGACCGTGCACGCGAGCCCGCACGAGAAGCTCGGCCGCAACGACCCGTGCTGGTGCGGCAGCGGCAAGAAGTTCAAGAAATGCCACGGCGCTTAGGGCCGAGCGGAACCTTCGGTTCCGCTCGGGGGAGGATGTGCTCCGCAGAGCGGCCGGCGGCGGAGCAGCCGGCCTTTTGAGGCGCGGGGCGGCGGGTTTCGCTGCGCGGGCGGTGGCGCCTTGCGTCCCCGCCCGCGTGGATCCGGCCTCCGCGTAGAGCGGCTGCGCCTGCTCTACGCTCCGGCCCTGGTGTGGGCGTCGAAGGTGGGGTCGGTACCATCCGCAGCGGCATGGCGGACCAGGAACTCAGCCTGCAGGAGAAACTCGAGGAGATCGGGGCCCAGCTCGACTGGGTCCGTGGTTACCTTTGACCCGGATCGACTGAGGGTGCGGCTCGCCGAGCTCGAGCAGGAGCTCGGGCAGCCGGGATTCTGGGACGAGCCGGAGCACGCGGCACGCGTTTCGTCCGAGCATGCGCGGCTCGCGAAGCGGCTCGAGCGCTACGACCGCCTGCGCCACGAGTTCGACGACGCGCGCGAGCTGCTCGAGATGGACGAGAGCCTCGCCGGTGAGGTCGAGGCCACGATCGCGCCGCTCCATCGCGAGCTCGAACGCCTGCAGGAGGACGCCCTCTTCAGCGGCGAGTACGACGCCGGCGACGCCGTCGTCATGATCCAGGCCGACGCAGGCGGCACCGACGCGCAGGACTGGGCCGAGATCCTGCTGCGCATGTACCTGCGCTGGGCCGAGGAGCGCGGCTTCCAGACCGAAGTGCTCGACGTGAGCCCGGGCGAGGAGTACGGGATCAAGTCGGCGACGTTCACGGTCAAGGGCGAGAACACGTACGGGATCCTCAAGGCGGAGCGCGGCAAGCACCGGCTGGTGCGTCTGTCGCCGTTCGACTCTGCGCACCGCCGCCATACGAGCTTCGCGCAGGTGATCGTCGCACCGCTCCTCGCGGACGACGTCCCGGTCGAGATCGGAGACGACGACCTGCGCATCGACACGTTCCGCTCTTCCGGCGCCGGCGGGCAGCACGTGAACAAGACCGACTCCGCGGTGCGAATCACGCACCTGCCGACGAACATCGTCGTCTCCGTCCAGAACGAGCGCAGCCAGTCCGCGAACAAGGACACGGCGATGAAGATCCTCCGCTCGCGCCTCGCCGAGAGGGCCGAGGAGGAGCGTGAGGCGGAGCTGGCGCGCGAGCGGGGAGGGGTCAGCATGGGCTTCGGCGGCAACGCCGTCCGCAGCTACGTCCTCCACCCCTACCAGCTCGTCAAGGACCACCGGACGGACTTCGAGATGGGGAACACGCAGGCCGTCCTGGACGGCGAGCTGGACGGCTTCATTCGGGCATATCTCCTGCAGGTAGCAGGAAATGGGGGCTAGGTCGCCGAAGCGTCCGCTAGACTGGGGCTCCGCCGTCGGATCGGCGCGGGCACCTGGCCTGCTAACGCCTCGGACACCCGGCACTGGACGTGACTGACCTTCAGACAGAGCTCCAGACCGCGGTCGTAGACCGACCGCAGGAGCCCACCCAGCCGGGGCCGGTCCCCGTCGCCGGGGCGATGATCGTGTTCGAGGGCGTCACGAAGGTTTACGAGCCGGACGTCACTGCGCTGAACGACGTCACGATCGTGATCGAGAAGGGCGAGTTCGTCTTCGTGGTCGGCGCGTCGGGCTCCGGCAAGTCGACGCTGATCAAGCTGCTGCTGAAGGAGATCGAGCCGACGCAGGGACGCATCCTCGTCGGCGGGCGCGACCTGATGCGGCTGAAGGGCAGCCAGGTGCCGCTGCTGCGCCGCAACGTCGGCTGCGTCTTCCAGGACTTCAAGCTGCTGCCCAGCCGCACCGCGGCGGACAACGTCGCGTATGCGCTCAAGGTGCAGGGTGAGAGCCGCCCGTCGATCCGGCGCAAGGTGCCAGAGGTGCTGAACATGGTCGGCCTGGCGCACAAGATGAACTCGCTTCCCGACGAGCTCTCGGGCGGCGAGCAGCAGCGCGTCTCGATCGCGCGCGCCGTCGTCAACCACCCGCCGCTGCTCGTCTGCGACGAGCCGACCGGGAACCTCGACCCCGACACGTCGGTCGGGATCATGCAGCTCCTCTACCGGATCAACCGGGCCGGCACGACGGTCCTGATGGCGACCCACGACCGCGAGATGGTCGACAAGATGCGCAAGCGCGTGATCGCGCTCGAGGACGGCCGCCTCTCGCGCGACGAGCGGCGCGGGAGGTACACCTCCGAGTGAGCCGCCTCCGTCTGCTCTTCTCCGAAGCGTGGTCGTCGATCAGCATGAACATCTCGACGACGTTCGCGGCGACGATGACGGTGCTGATCGGGATGTTCCTGCTCGGCCTGTTCATCGCGCTCGGCACGTGGGTGCTCTCGTGGAGCAACCACGTGAAAAAGGAGCTGCAGGTCAAGGTCTACTTCGCCACCGGCACGAGCCAGGCGCAGGAGTACGCGGTCGGCCAGAAGCTGCGCCACCTCAGCGGCGTGAAGACCGTCGTCTTCGTCTCCAAGACGGCGGCGCAGAAGAAGATGGAGAAGGAATTTCCGCAGCTGTACAAGACGCCGCTGCCGTCGAACCCGCTCCCGGACTCGTGGAACGTGACCCCGACGAAGGGCGAGTACACGCCGATCCTCGGCAAGAAGATCCAGCAGGCGCATTACGCCGGCGTCGACGACGTGCGCTGGGGGAGCAAGACCGCGAACCGCGTCCTGACGATCGCCGAGGTGATCTGGATCTCCTTCCTCGTCGCCGTCGTGCTGCTCGTGACGGCGTCGACGCTGCTGATCGCGAACACGATCCGGCTGTCGATCTTCGCGCGCCGGCGCGAGATCGAGGTGATGAAGCTCGTCGGCGCGACGAACTGGTTCGTCCGCGGCCCGTTCATGCTCGAGGGGCTGATCTGCGGCCTCGGCGGCTCGATCTTCGCCGTGATCCTGCTCGTGATCGGCAAGGAGGTCGCGCTGCCGTCGATCCTGCCGCATATCGGGGGCGGCTCGGACGTGCACGCACTGCCGTTCACGCTCAACGCGCTCGCCCTCATCGGCGCGGGGCTCCTCCTGGGCGCCGCCGGCTCCGGCCTGACGCTGCGCCGCTTCCTCCAGGTTTAGCCGCGCGTAGAGCTGACGCTCTTCGCGCGGGGCTGGTTTCGGCTTCGCGGAGCGGCCGCGGGCAGAGCCGGCGGCCTCTTTTCTGGCGTGAGCCGAGGGTTGTGGGGGCGCGCGCGGTGGTGGCTTCGCCATCCCCGCGCGCGTGGATGTGACGGTCTGTTCGAGGCGACGCTCTACGGCATGCGACCAGGTCGCGACCTGGTCGCAGTCGTGAGACCTTCGCTCGCCGAGCACGCCCTGGCGCAAACCGACACGCCGAGAGGTGCGTAGCTCCTGTCAGAGGTCTATGCTCGCGCGGACCACATGCGGTGCCCCCTCGTCCTTCTGACAGCCGGGCTCGTGCTCGCCGGGCCGTTCGTGCTCGGATACGAGCTGTCGCAGCGAGACCGGGCCGCGGCGCCGGTGCGGATCCCGACCGTCGTCGACCGGGTGCGCGAGGCGCTCGCCGCCCGCTACTACCGGCCCGTGCCGTCGCGCGTGCTCCGGCTCGGCTCCGTCGGCGCGATGATCTCGGCGCTCAGCGACCCGTACACCGCCTATCTCGCGCCGTCCGACTACAGGCTCGTCCGCCAGGAGACCGCCTTGCGCTACTCCGGGATCGGCGTGAGCGTGCTGCCCTCGGCCGGCGGCCTCGTCGTCGCCTCGCTGCGGCCGGGGCCGGCCTTCGACGCCGGCGTCCGGGTGGGCGACACGATCGTGGGAATCGAAGGCACGCCGGCGTCGCACCTCGACACGGCACAGGCGCTGGCGCGGATCCTCGGCCCGCGCGGGACGCACGTGCGCCTCGAGCTGCTCCGCGGCAGCCGCCGGCTCGACCTGAGCGTGCGGCGCGACGTGGTGCGGGCGCCGGTCGTAGAGGCGCGGCTGCTCGCGTACGCGGGCCGGCGCTGGGGAGACGTCCGCCTGACCGCGTTCCGCCTCGGCGCCGCCCAGGAGCTCGCGCGGAGCGTGCTCGAGCTGGAGCGGCAGGGCGCGCAGGGACTCGTGCTCGACCTGCGCGACAACCCCGGCGGCCTGCTCGACCAGGCGGTGAGCGTCTCGTCGCTCTTCCTCAACCGCGGCGTGGTCGTCTCGCTCGTGAGCGCGCACAGCCCGCGCCAGGTCTACCGCGTCGTCGCGCCTGCAGGCGCGATACGGCTGCCACTCGTCGTGCTCATCGACCGGTACAGCGCGAGCTCGGCCGAGATCGTCGCCGCGGCGATGCGCGACCATCACCGCGCGACGCTTGTCGGCCAGCGGACGTTCGGCAAGGCGGTCGTACAGACCCTCGACCCGCTCGGCAACGGGGCCGCGCTCGAACTGACGACCGCGCACTACTACACCCCGTCCGGCGAGGACATCTCCGGCGTCGGCGTCATCCCGCAGATCGACGCCGCCGACAACCCGGCGACGCCGCAGGACGAGGCGCTCGCCGCGGCCCTGCGCACGCTCGCCCGGCCGACGAGCTAGCGGCACCTCTCGTTACCGTGGCTTCATGCCACGCGAGCGTCACCAGCGGCAGAAGCGGCCGAGCCGCAGCGAGCGCTACCGCGCGCGCCAGCCGCGGCGGAAGCCGATCTCCGAGCTGACCGTCCGGCTGCCGGCGCGGACGACGGAGCCGGAAACCGTGATCGCGCACCTGGGCCCGACGAACTCGGGCAAGACGCACGACGCGCTGCGTTTCCTCGTCGAGACCGGGCGCGGTGTCTACGCGGCGCCGCTGCGCATGCTGGCGCAGGAGGCGCACCGGCGGCTCTCGGCCGAGCTCGGCGAGGAGCGGGTCGGGCTGGTCACCGGCGAGGAGCGCGTCAACCCGGGGGCGTCGATCGTCTGCTGTACGGCGGAGATGGCGCCGATGCACGGCGAGACGCTCGTGCTCGACGAGGTGCAGTGGGCCGAGGACGAGGAGCGCGGGTCGGCGTGGACGCGGCTGATGCTTGGCGGCGAGTACCGGCACATCCTCCTGCTCGGCGCGGTCGAGGCGCTGCCGCTCGTCCGCCATGCATTCCCCGACGCCGAGGTGCGCTTCTTCGAGCGGAAGGCGCCGCTCGACTGGATCGGCCGTCGCGGCATCGCCGGGCTCGGCGCCGGCACCGTCGTCGTCGCCTTCAGCCGCCGCGCGGTGATCGGCCTCGCCGGCGAGCTGAACCAGTTCCACCCCGGGCGCGTCGTCTGCCTCTACGGCGCGATGCCGCTCGCCTCGCGCCGGGAGGAGATCGACCGCTTCATCTCCGGCGCCGCGGAGGTGTGCGCGGCGACCGACGTCCTGGGCCACGGCGTCAACCTGCCCTGCGAAACGCTCCTGTTCGCGGAGACGGAGAAGTTCGACGGCAAGGAGCGCCGCGACCTCGAGTCGTGGGAGATCGCACAGATCGCGGGCCGCGCCGGCCGCTTCGGCTTCCACGAGCGCGGCCACGTCGGCGTGCTCACCGGCGTTCCGTGGGCGGACCCCGACCCGGAGCTCGTGCGCGACGCGCTGACGCCGCAGGTCGAGCTGCCCGGCGGCCACTGGGGCTACCGGATCGTCGAGACCGGCCGCCTGCGCCCGCAGCTCTCCGACCTGAACGTGACCCGCGTCGACGAGCTGGAGCCGGCGCTGATGGCGTGGCGGCACGCGGCACTCCGCTACTGGAGCGTGGACGGCTGGCTCACCGTCGAGTCGATCCAGCCGCTGCTCGCGCGGCTCGACGCCGTGCGGGACGCGCTCCACCACAGCCGCCTCCGGCTCGAGCTCGCCGACGTCTGGAAGCTGATGCAGGCGCCGATCGACGAGGACGGGCTGCCGCTGCTCGGCACGCTTGCCGCCGCGCTCGCGGGCGACACCTCGCAACGGACGGTGATCGGCTGGCTGCTCGACCCGCGGCGGCTCGACGCGGCCGGGCTGTCCGAGGCGGAGCAGGCGGCGCGCGAGGCCTCGATCCTGCGCTGGTTCGCGCTCCAGTACCCGGGCACGGCCGGCGTCACGATCGAGAAGGCGGCCGCGCTCGAGGAGGCTGCGGCGGCCCGGGTGGTGCAGGAGCTGCGGGCGGAGATCTCCGACCCGACGATCGGCCGCTGCCGCGCCTGCGGCGCCCGCACCGCGCCCTGGGCGACGCTCTGCGACCGCTGCTTCATGGCGCGCGGCTACCGCGCCGGCCGCAGGTAGCGGGAAACCCGCATCGCGCCTCGGTGCCGCCGCCGATGCTGCGACCGGGGCGCTCCGGGCACGCTCCAGCCATGGCTGCAGCCGGCGACTTCACTGCGAAGCACGAGGAGTTCCGGGCCTGGACGGACGAGCTCCGCGCAACCGCCCGGCTGCTGCCCAGTCTCGACACGACGTCGCGGTTCGCGCTCCTCGCGGACATCGTCGCCTTTCTGCAGGAGAAGATCGAGCCGCACACGCGCATCGACGAGCAGGTGCTCTATCCGCAGGCGGCGTCGCGCGGCGGCTCGCCGCTCGCGGCGGCGGCGATGGCGTACGACCACCTCGCAATCCGCTCCTGGATCGCGAAGCTCGCCGAGGCGGACGACGAGGACGTGCCGACGCTGCAGGAGCTCCTGTACGGGCTCGACGCGCTGATCCGGGTGCACCTCTGGAAAGAGGACGAGCTGTTCGTGAAGCCGCTCGGCTCCTCCACCTGGCCGGCGTCCGGCGCCTAGGGGCACTAGGTGTCGGCGCGTCATCCCCCGGCCGCGGGAAGACGTATCACCCGTTCCGGTGCGTTGTCAGCGGGAAACTCGTGATGCAGCGCGCATGCGACCTCGACGATGATGGAGTCATGCCGCTCGATTCTGGAGACCGCGTGCTCGACTGGCGTGAGGAGATGTTGCGGGTCGCTCCGCGGCTCTACGAGCTACCGGATGCCGCGCGGCGGGCTGTTCTGGGGGCGGTCGGAGCGTTCCTGAGCGAGGATGCCGACGAGCTGAACGAGGCGCTGATGCAATCGGTGCGGCAGGCGGCGCGCGAGCTGGCCGACGCGGCCTAGCTTCCACGGGCGCGACCTACACTTGGCTGCATGGCGAAGGCCAAGGGCGAGAAGCTGATCGCGGACAACCGCCGCGCGCGGCACGACTACCAGCTGCTGGACCGCTACGAGGCGGGCCTCGTGCTGACCGGGACCGAGGTGAAGTCGCTGCGCGAGGGCAAGACCTCGCTCCAGCAGGCCTACGGTGAGGTGCGTGAGGGAGAGGCGTGGCTCGTCGGCGTCCACATCGCCGAGTACGACCAGGGGAACCGCGCCAATCACGATCCCGACCGGCCGCGCAAGCTGCTGCTGCACCGGCGCGAGATCGACCGGCTCTACGGCCAGGTGCGCGAGAAGGGCCTCACGGTCGTCCCGACCCGGCTCTTTTTCAAGGACGGCCGCGTCAAGGTCGAGCTCGCGCTCGCGCGCGGCAAGGAGCTGCGCGACAAGCGGCGCGACATCGCCGACCGTGACGCCCGCCGCCAGATCGAGCGCGAGCTGAAGTCCGTCCGGAGGTAGCAGCGGATTCCCCGATGGGTGCGGCCGGGCGGCGTGGCTACGTCGACCGAGGATTCCACGGGAAGGGGTGAAGGAGATGCGTCACATGAGGCGTCTCGTCGGTGCGGCAGGCGTAGCGGTCCTGCTCACTGCGGTCGTGGCCTCGACGGCGTCCGCGACGATCAGCGGGCCGTGCGCCGCGAACATCGCCGGCGCCGCCGTCGCAGGCCGCTCGGGCACCGACCCGGGCGCTGCGATCCATGTCAAGAAGGGCGGCCTCGTGGCCGTGTCGATGTCAGCCGCGAGTGCGATCTCGACGCTGAAGATCAAGCTCGCGTTCGCCGGTTTCAGCTGGACGGTGAAGAACGGGTCGACGAACGGCGCGTCGTGGAGGCGCACGCTCAAGGTGAACGACTACGCGACGTGGGGCGTCGGCCTCTACCAGGTCAGCGGCGTCAGCAGCGGGCCGGCGGTCGCGTGCACGGGCACTGCGCTCGTCCGGGTGGAGGGGAACCCGCTGACGACGGTGGCGGGAGGCACGGCGCTCGGCCTGAGCATCCTCGGCGCGCTCGGCCTGCTCGGCAGCGGCTGGCCGCTGCGGAACCGCGTCGGCATCGCACCGGTCACCGGCCTGCTCTCGGGGCTGTTCCTCGGCGTCGGGATCGTGACCCTGCTGCAGCAGTACAGCGCCGTCTACCCGACGCGCGCGATCGCGATCGCGGGACTCGCGTCCGGGGCGGCGGTCGGGCTCCTGCTGCCGGCTGTGACGCATGCCGTCTCCAGCGGCCACATCGGCCCGTTCCACCACCATCCGACCACGGGCCATTGAGGAGGCATCCAGCTACACTGTTCGCAACGAACATACGGGGGCGACCTGGTTTCGACGTGGTCGATCCATCCGGTTGAGCTGCAAGCCGAGGTCGCCGGTTGGCCTCGTTAATCCACCGGCACAACGCAAGTGCGAATCAGAGTGATCTCGCACTCGCTGCCTAGCGCAAGCTAGTCGGCGACGCCCCTCCGGGTTCGGCCCGTGGCTCGGAGGCGGCGCCAACGAACGGGCTCGGCGCCGAGGGAGAGCCAATCGCCCGGAGCGCGACACCAAAGGATGGCTAGCCCGTCGGTAGGGCGGCTGCACCCCGGCCGGCGGGCGAAGCGAAAGGGCAGCCTACGCTTGTAGACGCTCAGCCGGTGCGGCTGCGGACGCGGGTTCGATTCCCGCCGCCTCCATTTTCCGGACGCGAGGCGTCTTATTCGAGCCCTGCCTCGAATGAATTGTCGAGGGAGAGCCGGAGCTCTCGGGCGACAGGACGCTCGCGCAGGCGACTCGTTTCTACGACGAGGACGCCGACCGACGTCCCTGTCGCCACGGGACGAGGACGCCGACCGACGTCCGGGTGCCGGGCCGACTACAAGGCGAGTCGGTTCCTGCCGCCTTCTGAGCGCGTGAGGGGCGACCCGGATGGATCGCCCCTCGCACTGCGCTAGCTGCGGATGGTGTTGCTGACTCCCGCGGCATAACAGCTTCCGACCTGCGCCTGCGGAAGCGTCATGCGCACGCGGAGCCCTGCTCGCACGGACGACCGGAACGACGCGGCAGTGGCGACGGTCGGAGCGATACCGGTCGAGTTAGCCTTTAGGAGCACGCTCTTCAGGGCGACCCAATGCCCGAGGGTGCTGTTGTATCGCTGGAAGCTCGCGTACTTGCCGGCGAAGCTCGTTGCCGAAGACACCCGAACGGAGTAGCGGTGCGCTGCGACCTTCGTGAGGCGGAGCGTCGGGCGAACCCGGACGGTGACGGCACTGCTTGTCACGGCCTTGGATTTCGTTGTGTATGCGGTGTTCATCAGCGGCTGCACGGTCGAGGTGTAGGCACCGGCTGTCGTCGTCTGAACCGTCGCGGTCTTCGTGGCCGACAAGGCGCCACACTGCTGGGCGAGCACGTCGACGTTCTCCGCTGCCGTCTGGGTCGACAGCGCACCCGCGAGCACGACGTGGCCGCCGTAGATCACGAGCAGCGGCTTCGCCGTCAGGCTGAGCGACGCCGGAGCCGCGGTGACGGTGATCGTGCCCTTGAAGGTCTTCTTGCCCTTCGCGTTCGGGTCGGAGTACGAATAGCTGCCGGCGTTCTGGAAGGTGCAGCTGCCGCTTGCGGCAGGCTGGAGCGCCAGCGGGTTCGGCGAGCACGTCACCCCAGTCGTGGATTTGAACGTGACCTGGTGGGCGACGGTGTCGCTGTTCGTGAATTGGACGGTGTCGCCCTGGCCGATGGTCATCGAGTTGGGGACGTAGCCGTTCTTCGTGATGGTCACCGTCACTGTGTTGGCCGCGGCGGAGCCAACGGCGACGACGAGTGCCGCGGTCGCAGCGAGCAGAATCATCTTGCGCATCGATTCCTCCTTCATCAGAGGTTGTGGTGCGTCGGAGCTCGGTCAGACAGCAGGTCTCCTAGCTCGAGAGATGGGCGGGTAGGTCGCCGGTGGATTCCGCGGCTGCTGCGAACTGCGCGACCTCGGTGGAGGCGCGGATCAGGTAGCTGCGGCCGTCGTAGAGCACATTGGCCCAGGGAAGCCGGGCGGATTCCAGCCAGCGCTCGACGAGGGAGAGAAGCTCGAGCACCCATCCTCCTCCGGGCGGCGGTTGCAACCTGACAACCCACCCAGGGCCGGAGACGATCTCGGCCGGAAACAACGGGGCGGCGTACTCCAGGAGCAAGCCGGTGCAGTACCGGTCTGGAGCGACGATCTCAACCGGTTGGGCGCTCTCGGCGCTCCAGGCGGTGGGCGGGCTCGGACGCGCCCCGCCAAGAGCGGGTCGGCGCTTCCTCCCGCGCTTGCGGAACGGCAATGCGGGTGCTTCAACCATCTCTCCTCCGTGGTCGAGGCGTGCTCGCCGACCACGCTGAGTGGGGCCGGGGCAGTCGGGGGGACAACCCCGCTAATGCTTCTTCGGCGGTTTGATGTCCGCCTTCTTGATCGTGATCGTCGACGTAAAGCTTCCGCTGCACTTCTTGGCGCGTGTTGTGATTGTCCCGTTGAGGTTCACCCGGCTGTTCGCTGTCAGCGCCGTCGGGCTCTCGCCATGGAGCTTGGCCTTGGCGTTGGCGAGCGTGTAGACGTCGTCCAGGCCCTTGGCGGCCTTCGCGTGGTCGTTGGTCTTGATTACGTCCACGGTCAAGCTGCCGCTGTAAGTGCCGTTCGAGTTTGCGGTCAGCGAGCCGCTCACAAGCGTGCCCGACACGATGTAGGCGACGGCGTGCGGCTGGCACTTCTGCGCCTTCGGCGGCGGGGCCTTCGCAAGGCTGGCCCCAGGCACAACAAGAATCATCGCCGCAAGCGCGGTTCCGATCAAGAACTTCTTCATCATTCTCCCCTTTCCGAAACGTTTGCTCTATCTAGGCGCGGGAGCAACTAGGGGCGGTAGCAAGTCGTATGCTGACCGGGCGCGGTCATCCGACCGTATTCGCGCCATTTTCCGGTTGTAAAGATCGTCGTGGGAGCAGCGGCGCCGCGGGAGGCGACGTTACGCTGCGTTTACGCGCGGAGAACGGTCCGGTAATCACGGCCTGGGACGATGGGAGTCACATGGTCGAAATGTCGAGGAGGCCGTGGAGTGCGACCCTCGTCGCCCTAGCCCTGTTCGCGACGGTGGTGCTCGCAGCCGGACCGTTCGGCGGCGGGGTGGGAGTCGCGGCGGCGGCTGGTCCCGAGGCGGCCGCGCTCGCGAAGCCGGTGGAGGTGAAGCCTCAGGTCAAGGGCCCGCCTGCTCGCAGCGGACAGGGCATCGTCCTGTCGGTCTCGGCGAGAGCGGTCGTCCTGAAGGAGCTCGACGGAAGTACCGTGAGCGTTCCGGTCGACGCCAAGACGCGCGTGCTCGTCGACGGGAAGCCGGCGTCGCTTCGCGCCGTCAAGCCCGGGTTCGTGGCCGTTGCCAAGTGGACGGCCGGCAAGGCCACCCAGGAGCTGCAAGCATTGAACGCGACGGACGTCGCCGTCGTGGAGTCCGTCTCGGCCGATGCGGTCGTCGTGCAGGAAGCCCGCGGAAGCACGGTGACGATCCCGGTCGACGCGAAGACGCGTGTGTTCGTCGACGGGAAGCCGGCGTCGCTTCGCGCCGTCAAGCCCGGCTACTACACGGTCGTCACGAACGTCAAGGGCTCCAAGGGCAACAAGCCCGCGAGCGAGCTGCGCTTCCTCCGGCCGGGCTAGGATCGACGCATGGCCGGCAGCGTCCTGCTGGTCGAGGACGAGGAGAACCTCGCCTCGCTCGTAACGGCCTACCTCGAGCAGGAGGGCTACCGCGTCGTCTCGGTCGGCTCGGGCGCCGAGGCTCTGCGGGCGCTCGAGCGGGAGCCGGTGCGGCTCGTCGTCCTCGACCTCACCCTGCCGGACATGGACGGGCTCGACGTGTGCCGGCAGATCCGGACGCGCTCCTCGGTTCCCATCGTGATGGTGACTGCGCGGGACGAGGTGACCGACCGGCTCGCAGGGCTCGAGAGCGGAGCCGACGACTACATCGGCAAGCCCTTCTCGCCCAGGGAGCTCGTGGCGAGGATGAACGCGGTCCTGCGGCGGGCCGATCCCGATGCCGAGGAGGAGCTGCTCGTGCTCGGCGACGTCGTCCTGCGCCGGAGCGCCCGCGAGGTCGGGGTGGCCGGCGAGCCAGTCGAGCTGCGGCCGAAGGAGTTCGACCTCCTCGCCTACCTGATGCAGAACCGCGGCGCCGTCCTCTCCCGTGACCTGCTGCTCGAGCGGGTCTGGGGATTCGACTACGTCGGCGGGACGCGGACGGTGGACGTGCACGTCGCCCAGCTGCGGCGCAAGCTGGGCCGGCCCGAGCTGATCCGGACGATCCGAGGCGCCGGCTACAAGGCGGTGCAGCCGTGAGGTCGCTCCTGGTGCGCCAGTTCGCGGCGATCGCGATTGCCGTCGTCGCCTCCGTCGTCCTGACGCTCACCCTGGCCGCCGTTCTTGTGCGGGGCTCCGTCCGGCACGAGGCCCTGCAGGCGCTCGCGCGGCAGGCCGGGCTGATCGCCGCGCAGCAGCGTGCCACACCGCCGGTCGGGCAGCGACTGACGAGCCTGGGCGTCTTCTTCGAGACGCAGCAGGAGCGGCTCGCGATCATCTCGCTTCCCCAGGCCACGCTTCTCCTTCCGCGCACCGGCAGCGCCGCGCTCCGCGCCGGGCGTCCCGCCCAGGGGTCGGTGGAGGTCGACGGGCGGCGCTACCTCTACGCTGCCCGTCCGGACGGGCAGCGGGCGATCGTCCTGCTCCGCTCGGCGAAGCTCGAGGCCTCCGACTGGCGGCCCTTCGAGCTCGCCTTCGTGATCGCGGCGGCGGCGGGCGCGGGGCTCGCCGGGATCGCGGCGTTCCTGATCGCGGGCGCCGTGACGCGTCCGATCAGACGGGTCGCGCTCGCCAGCCGGCGAGTCGCGGCGGGCGAGCGGCCCGGCCCGCTCCCGGTCGAGGGCTCCGACGAGGTGGCCTCGCTCACGGTGGCGTTCAACCAGATGGTGGAGGAACTCGACCAGGCGAAGGACGCCGAGCGGTCCTTTCTGCTCTCGGTGAGCCACGAGCTGAAGACGCCGCTCGCCTCGATCCGGGGTCACGGCGAGGCGCTCCTCGAGCAGGTGATCGACGTGCCGAAGGCCGCGAGCGTGGTCGTGCAGGAGGCGAAGCGGCTCGAGCGCCTGGTGCGCGATCTCCTCGATCTCGCGCGCCTGAACCAGCGGGTGTTCGCCGTCACGCCGCAGGCCGTCGATCTGGCGCAGCTCGTGGAGGAGGCGGTGGACCGCTACGAGAGCGAGGCCCGCAGGGTCGGCGCCACGCTCGTCGTCGAGATGCCGACGACTGCCCCGGCGACGGCGGATCCGGACCGGGTGCTGCAGGTGTTGTCGAACCTGATCGAGAACGCGTTGCGCTCGACGCCGGCCGGCGGCGTCGTGACCGTGGCGGCGAAACCCGGCGGCTTGACGGTGGCGGACACCGGGCCGGGGCTCGCGCCCGAGGATCTTCCGCGCGCGTTCGAGCGGTTCTTCCTCCACAGCCGCTACGGCACGAATCGGGCGGTCGGGACGGGCCTCGGCCTGGCGATCGTCAAGCAGCTAACCGAAGCGATGGAGGGGACAGTCACGGTGCAGAGCGCTCCCGGCCGAGGGACGAGATTCGTCGTCAGCTTGCCGGCTGCGCCCGTCGAAGAGCCGGCCCCTAAATAGGACCTTGTTGCTCGCGCCGGTTGAAGAGCGCGAGCTGGTCGAGGTCGGCGTTTCGACGCGCCGCCACCGCCGCACGCAGGAGCCGGTCGGCGGCGAAGTCGAGCAAGGCGCGCGGTCGAACATGTGATTCGGGTCCTCGACGCCGCGGAAGATCGCACGTATACACGCGGCGCGCAGGGCGCCGGCGACCGAGCTCCAAGAAGGGTTGCTGATCTACGACGTCCCCACGGCTGCGGCAGAAACCGACTTCAACCGGCTCGTACACCACGAGCGGGGACGCTACTGTCCCCGCTGGACCGGGGGCATGCTGACGTAGTAATATAAGTTACAAGTAGGGCGTTTGCGAGGGTTCTACTTCCGAGACTCTGAGGTCTTGTTCCCGTTCTTCGTGGAGGAGCGTCTCTGAGAAGACGTGGGGCAGTAGTAATTGAGTAGACCCTCAAGTAGTGGTGGAGGGTTTGAAAGAACTCCCCTAGCGTCCATTTTTGTTGTCGTTTCGACAACGTGCTATACAAGCCGCTCCGCTCGGGCGAGAGGACCGTCGCGCACCCCGGCATGCGCTAATCGCCGCGTGGGCGGCTCAACCTCCTCAGCGTCCCACAGTCGCGGGTCGCCGCACGGCGTGTCTATTGCCGAGAGCAGCGAGGCGTTCGCGGATCCGCTTCGCCATCACCGGTTCTCCCTTGCGTTCGTAGCGGTCGAGTGCTTCCTCGAGTGCAGCCCTTGCCTCCTCGAAGTGGCCGGCGAGTGAGAGCACCTCGGCGAGGTCGGCGTATGCGTTGCCTTGCATGTCGGGTAACTCCGTCTTGTCGGCGAGCGCGACTGCCTCGCCGGCGAGGCTCTCGGCGTCCACGTGGCTTCCTCGACGCGCGAGGACCTTTGCGCGCGCCAGTCGCCAGAGGATTTGGGTCAATACATCGTCGGTCGCGCCGAGCGACGCGGCGCGTGTGGCCCAGCCGTCCACCTCGTCGAGCCGTCCTGTCTGGTAGCACGCCTGCGCGAGGAGACCGCACAGGCTCGAGAGGGCAGACGACTCGCCGAGCCGTTCCAGCGCCTCGCAGGACGTTCTTCCCGCCGCCAGTGCCGCCTCGGGATCGCCGCCGTGGAGCTCGAGAATGAGGACTTTCATACCGATCCCAGCCTGCCTTGCGGACGCTCCGCGGTCGGCGAGGTCTGCCTGCACGCGGGTGAGCTCCTCCCGCGCCTCGTCGATTCGGCCCAGCATGGCGAGCGCGTGAGCGTGGTCGATACGGAGCCCACTGTCCCGCTGGTCCTCCTGTTCTTCCTGCCAGGCGAGCCAACGAGCGACCGGCCACGTGCCCCAGAGACGCAACAGTGACCGCCATCCGATGAAGCTGTAGGGGAGACCGGCGCGGGCGGCATGAGCGGCGGCGCGGTCGTACGCCTCGCCCGCCCGGTCGTATTGCATGCGCATGTTCCATACCCCGCCGAGTGATTCGTAGGCGTGACAAAGCAAGCCGTCATCACCGGCGGCTTCCAGCTGCGGGAGGGCACGCTCGAGGAGTGTCGCGAGCTCGTCGGTCGCGCCTTCCGGCTCCAGGAAGACACGAAGCCCTCCCGCCTTGATGCGGGCGCCGAGCTCGCCGACGACGTTCCCGACCGCACCGGCTCGTTTGGCGAGCGCATCTGCACGCGAGAGCGCATCGACGTAGCGGCCGCCCGCGACAAGGGCGTGGACGAGCTCGAGCTCCAGGCCGACGTCGGGCGGCTCCGGGCGCAACGCGACCGCACGCTCGAGCATCGAGATCGCGGCGACATGATCTTCCCGTGCGAACGCGGTACGCCCGGCCGCGACCAGGTGATGCCGGGCCGCGTCTCGCCGCTCGATGTCCGTCGGCACGCCGAGCTCGTCGCGGTAGCGCACCGCCTGCTCGAGGTGGTAGCCGAGAAGGTCGTCGAGCTCGACGAGTGAGCCGCCGCGATCTCCGAGCCAGCCCGCGAAGCGCTCGTGCAGGTCTGCTCGCACGGCTTTCGGAAGCGCCTCGTAGGCGGCGTCGCGGATGAGCAGGTGGCGGAAGCGAAACGCATCCTCCCCCGGTATCTGGGGCTTGTCCGGCCGGATCAGCCCCATGCGGACAAGTGCGGCGAGATGATGGCTGAGCTGGGGCTGATCGGGTGCGAGCGCCTGCACGGCACTACGGTGGAAGGTCTCCCCCTCAACGGCGCCGCTCTCCAGGACACGTCGCTCAGCGGGCTCGAGCTGGTCGAGGCGGGCCGCGAGCAACGCCTGCAGCGTCGGCGGCACGTGAAAGGCGCCCGTTAGCGCGAGCATCTCGGACACGAACAGCGGGTTGCCGCCGGCGGCGCGCACGATTTGCGGCCGGAGTGCCAGCGACGCCGGCTTGGTCAGTTCCTCCATCTGCTCGTCGGAGAGCGGCTCCAGCTGAAGGCCCACCGGCCAGGACGGACGACGCTCCGTCAGCTCCGGCCGCGCCATGCAGAGCAACAGAATCGGCTCACCAGCGGAAAGCAGCGCGACGTGCTCGATCAGGTCCAGGAACGTCTCCTCGCCGTGATGGATGTCGTCGAACACGACGACGAGCGGCTTCGTCCCTGCCGCCTGCTCCAGCGTCTTGCGGACCGCCCACGCGAGCTCCTCGGAGCCGATCCGTGCGTCGCTCTCGCCCAGGAGCGACCGGATCGCCGTCGCGACCCGCGCGTCGTCGGGAACGAGCCGAAGCTGCTTCAGGACCTCGACCACGGGCCAGTACGTGATCCCGTTCCCGTACGGCAGGCAGCGGCCCTGAACCGGCGTCGCCTCGATATCCCGCAGCGACTCGGCGACCAGCCTCGACTTCCCGATCCCTGCCTCGCCGACGATCGTCACCAGCTCGCAGCACCGGTCGTGACATACCCGCCGCCACGTCTCGCGCACGAGCGCCAGCTCGCGCTCGCGGCCGACAAAGGGAAGCTCGTGTCCACGCTGAGGCGCATCGCGAACGCTGAGCAGCCGCAAAGCCTCCACGGGCTCGGCTTTCCCCTTGATCTCCAACGGCTCCACGTGCTCGACGACGGCGGCCCCCTCCACGAATGCGAACGTCTCCTCGCCGATCAGGACCTCGCCCGGCCGTGCCGCTTGCTCGAGCCGCGCCGCCACGTTCACCGCGTCACCTACCGCAAGCCGCTCGCCGGTGCCGCTCACGACCTCGCCGCTGTTGACGCCGATCCGCGCCGCCACACCAAGCTCCGGCATCGCCGCTTGCATCTCGAGCGCGGCGCGCACCGCCCGTAGGGCGTCGTCCTCGTGGGCGAAGGGCAAGCCGAACACCGCCATCACGGCGTCGCCGATGAACTTCTCGACAGTCCCGCCGTGCAGCTCGACGATGCCCTTCACCCGCTCGAAGTAGCGGGCCAGCACGGCGCGCAGCGCCTCCGGGTCCATCGACTCGCCGAGCGCCGTCGAGCCGGCGATATCGCAGAAGACGATCGTGACCGTCTTCCGAACGCCGGCTCCCGCATCCACACGCAAGGGCCGGCCGCAGGCCCCGCAGAAGCGGAAGCCCTCGGGATTCACCTGCCCGCATGACGGACAAAGCGCCATCAGCGTCCCAGCCGCGGCATCCGAGCCCAGCTGTCTCGCGATAAGAAATACGGTCCACCGCCGACCGGGACATCCGGGAGCTTGCTGACCGTGTCGATCTACGGCCCGCAGCCGATTCGGTCGGAGGACAGTCAGGTGACTTCCTTAACTGCGAGCGGCGCACCACGACCCGCGCTTGCCCGGAATCACCGCTCGTGAGATTCTGGTGGAGGGCCGTCGAGAAGGCCTTTAAGACTTTCAGGAGGGTTTGAAAGAACTCCCCTGAGGACCACTAGCTCTGTTGAGCCAGACGCGCGTTGTTAGCGCGAGTAACGTGCCGCCGGCTACGTGCGGACTGCGACCTCGCCGCGGTCGAGCGCCCGCCCGCCGGAGAGGATCACGAACGGCAGCAGGCAGAGCCCGAGCGTAATCGAGAGATCGCCGACGTTGAAGAAGGCGAGGTGCGCCTGCCACGTGGCTGCGCTGCCGAAGCTGATCCCGCGCCGGAGCACGAGGTAGTCGGGAGCACCGCCGAAGACGCGCATCGCGAGCAGGTTCGAGGTTGCTCCGGCGAGGATCAGCGTGATCTCGCAGCGCAGCAGACGTCCCGGCAGCAAGGGCGCGGCCGCGAACCAGATCGGCGGCAGCAGGACAAACAGCCAGCGGGCCCGAGTGACGAGAGGCGAGCTGTGCAGGTGCACCGTCGAAGCGGGGAGGTAACGGAGCGCGAGTGCGTCGAGGGCGAGCAGCAAGCCGCTGAGGGCGGCGTAGGCAAGTGCGAGGCGAACGACGCTGCCCCTGCTGCGGGCGCGCATGCGTTCCCAACTCGGTTGCGCGTTCTCGAAGCGCTCGTCTGACATGGCTGCACAATACGCGCCGGGACGGCCGCGGCAAATACGAGAAGAAACGCGCGATGGTACGACAGACCGGCTCTCGCCGGCGAGCCGGAGCCGTGGCTTGGCGACGTCGACGATCTCGACCGGCTCGCCGTAGGTGGCGGCGTCGGTCGTGTACCCCGGGCAGCCGCAACGGCCCAGCGCGAGCCCGCTCCCGACCGCGACCCGGGCGGCGCAAGAGGGCGATCCGTAAACCATCGCAGAGCGACCCGGCCAGGCCCGGTTCGCTCGATCAGGCGTTTGCGGCCAGTGCCAGAACCTCGGTCGTCGGCCGGGGCGGCCCGATGTGGTAGCCCTGCGCATAGTCGACGCCGATCGTCCGTAGCAGGCGAGTTACGTCGTCACCGGAGACGAACTCGGCGATGGTCTTCTTACCCATTCCCTGCGCGATCGAGACGATGGCCTCCACCAGCAGCCGGTCCGTCGGGCTCGTGGCGAGGTCGCGAATGTATTCACCGTCGATCTTGAGGTAGTCGAAGGGGAGGTTCTTGAAGTAGAAGAAAGAGCCGAAGCCGGCACCGAAGTCGTCCAGGGCAAGTTGGCAGCCAAGCTCGAGGAGTCGGTGGGCGAAGTTCTTGGCCTGCTCGATGTTGGCGATTGCAGCCGTCTCGGTCACCTCGAAAACCAAGCAGGCGGGGTCGATCGCAGTCTCGGTCACCAAGCTCTCGATGAGCGCCGCGAGTTCAGGATCGCCGATCGACTTGCCCGACAGGTTGACGTCGAGGATGAGCCTGCGCCCAGCGCGCGTGTGCTCGTCGACAAGCGCCACGGCCTGGCGCACCACCCAGGCGTCGATCGCCTGGATCAGGCCAAAGCGCTCAGCCGCATAGAGGAAAGCACCAGGCAGCAGCAACTCCCCACTTCGGTCGTCTTGGAGCCGGAGCAGGAGCTCGTATTGGCAAACCTCGTCGTTGGTCAGATCAACAATCGGCTGGCAGTCGAGGGAGAAGCGATCCTCTTCGAGCGCCTGGCGGATCCGCTCCGCCTCGACGAGTCGGGTCGAAGCGCGCTTCCGACGGCCTCCACCGGGGTGATAGAGCGAAAAGCGGTTCCGTCCGCCCTCTTTGGCCTCGTACATCGCGAGATCCGCGTAGGCAAACATCTCGAGATCGCTGAGACCGCCGAAAAGAGTGACGCCGATGCTCGCAGAGATGCGAATGTTCTCCCCGCCGAGCACGGCGACGTGGCGGTGCAGAGCTTTGACGAGCTCGCGTGCGACGGTCGCCGCCTCGGCGGCATCGGCCCTGCGAAGCAGCAAGCCGAACTCGTCGCCACCCAGCCGCGCCAGAAGGTCGGTCCGGCGCGAACGGTGCTGAAGCAAGCCCGCGATGCCCTTCAGGAGATCGTCCCCAGCCTTGTGGCCGAAGCTGTCGTTGACGTCCTTGAAGTTGTCCAGATCGATCAGGAGCAACGCGCCTGTGGGCCCGTAGCGGGCCACCTCCTCCACGTGCAGCCGCAGCTCCTCCTCGAAGCGCCGCCGGTTGACGAGGCCGGTGAGGAAATCATGATCGACCAGATACGCAAGGTGCTCCTCGAGCTCCTTGCGCGCGGAGATGTCCTGCACCTGGGAGATGAGATACAGGGGCTCGTCCTGGTCGTTGCGGACGAGCGAGACCGTCAGCAGCACCCAGGTGTAGTGGCCCCAGCCATGGCGGTAGCGCCTCTCGACCTGATAGCTCCTGATCTCTCCCGCAAGCAGTCGCAGCATGTCCTCGGCGTCGAGATCGACGTCGTCGGGATGCGTGATGTTTTGCAGCGTCGTCGCTCTCAGCTGCTCTGACCCATAGCCGGTGATGCGGCAGAGCGCGTCGTTCACCTGCAGCAAGCGGCCGGCCATGTCGACGAGCGCCATGCCTATCGGAGCGTTCGTGAATGCGCTCTCGAAGGAGCGACCCGCTGCACGATGCTCCGCGAAAGCCTCCTCGTGCGCCGGAGGATCGCCGTCGAACCGCCTGAGATCGGCCATGGAACCTCTTAGAAGGTACAACACCGCCCGGTTCGACTTGCTCGCCGCCCGCGTGGCCGAGCAGGGGACAACGTGTTCCAACCTCTATGTCGGGATCACGCGCCCGGTGTAGAGGCCTCCGCTACTCCGGCGGCGGCGGCACCGGCGGCGAGTCGCCGTGGGCGGTGAGGTCGCTCGTGCCCTGGAGGAACTCGTCGCGGCTGATCTCGCCGCGCGCGTAGCGCCAGCGGAGCACGTCGAGCGGGTCGCGGCGGCCCGGGCCGGCTGCGAACGCGAGGTGCCGGGGCCCGCGCCAGCGATGAGAGCGCCGCGCGGCGAGCCTCGCCACGATCATCGCTCCGACCGTGAGCACCAGCAGGAGAACGAGGGCGAACGTCGCCCAGGCGAGCGCGCCCGGCCGGTCGTGCTGGAGATACAGGGGGGCGAAGCCGAAGCCGCCGCCCCGGTGCTGCAACATGGGAGTCGTGTTCATGCCTCAAGCGTAGGGACGCCGGGTAAGGGCGCGCTAAGAGCGCGAAGGGTCGCAGCCCGATTTGCTTCTCCGATGCTCGTTGCGTACCGTCGGAGACCGGTGTCGGCCCAACTGACCAGGTTCTTGCGGCTGTCGGCGATCCAGCAGGCGAGCCTGCCGCAGCGGCTGCTCGTCGCGGCCTTCGCCGCCTACCCGGGCATTTTCGTCGTGAACGTCGCCTACGGCCGGCCCGGCCTTGGCCTCGGCCAGATCTTCTACCTGCCGATCGTGCTCGTCGCCCTGGCGAGCGGGCCGATCGCGGGCGCGGGCGCGGGGCTCCTCGCCTTCGTGCTCTACGTCCTCGCGCTCGTCCTCACCTCCCAGCTCGATCTGGACGGCACGACCGAGACACAGCTCACGATCCGGCTGGCGATGTTCGCGATCGCCGGCGCGACCATCGGCTACTTCTCGGCCCGCGGCCGCAGCATGCTCCGGGACTCGCTCCACGTGCTCGAGGAGCTCCTGCTCATCGCGCGCCGCGACGTGGCGACCGGCGTCTCCACGAGCGGCCGCTTCACCGACGTCGTCGAGCGGCACCTCGCGCGGCGCCGACCCGTCGTCGTGCTCGTCGGCGAGCTGGAGACCGACGCGCGGCCGCTTTCGCTGCTGAAAGACGAGCGGGAGCTGCGGGCGGCGCTCGCACTGATCGCGGCACAGCTCGAGCCCGAGGACGAGCTCGCCCGCGTCGGCACCTCGCAGGTGGCGATCGCCGCCCCCGGCCAGGACGCACGCTGGGGGCGCGACACGGCGGCTCTGCTCGAGGAGCGCCTGCGCGCGTCTGGCCGGGAGGCGACCTTCGGTTGGGCGACGTCGCCCGGCGAGGGAAAGGACGTGCTCGCGCTCGTGCAGGCGGCGAGCGAGCGGCTTTTCGCGCGCCGGTTCGTCCGCGGCGAGTGGCTGCCGTCCGCCGAGAGCGCCGGTCTCTCGGCGGTGATCGAAGACCTCGGGCAGCGCCGGGCGTAGCCCGGAAGTTGGAGGTCGAGCTCTTCAGGCCGTTGCGGCGGTCAGGTAGCGGCCGCGGACATCCACGTACGCGTACGGATGCTCGTAGAGCTCGAGCGGGTCGTCGCCCTCGCGTACGTCCAGCTCGACCACCTCGCCGGTGGCATCGTCCTCGACGACGACCGCCGTTCGGTGGGTACGCCGGCTCCAGAGCAGCGCGACGTGCGTCGGCCCGGCATCGCGGTGCGCGAGCTCCTTCGGGTTGGCGTCAAAGCTCAGACGGCGTCGCATCGGCCGGTGGGAGGGGCCGCCGGGGGAGCGGCCCCTCCCGATCGAGGTGGGGGCAACCGGCGCCGCGGCCCGGGGGGCGCACCGCCGCGGTCACGCCGGGGGAGGGCGGAATGACGGCGGTGAGGGCGGGAAGCACGGTGACCATGTCCCCGTTGTACGCCGGCGCACGCCAAGCGTGGGCGAAGGATTCGCCAAGGATCGACTGCGATCGGCAAGGAATCGCGTCACCGGGAGCGCGCACCGCCTGGAAGGGCCGGCGCGCGCTCCCGCGACGCGGGATCAGGCGGTGGTGACGAGCTCGCGCTCGCGCTCAGCCGCAATGGCCTTGCGCGCGGGCGGGATCGCCAGGATCGGGCAGGACGCGTCGTGCAGAAGCCCGCGGGCGACGCTGCCGAGCACCGCGGCCTTGAAGCCGCCGTGGCCGTGCGTGCCGACGACGATGAGGTCTGCCTCGACGTCGCGGGCGGCCTTCGCGATCAGCTCCGGCACGTCCCCCGTGCCGCTGGTCACCTTCAGCTCCACAGCGACGCCCTGCTCGCGGAGATCGGCGACCTGGTGCTCGATCTTCTGGCGCAGGTCGGGCTCGTCAGCCAGCAGCGGCGCGCCGCCGAAGCGGCCCTTCAGCAACTCGTTCGCGTGGACGGCGACGATCTTCGAGCGGTGCATCCGGGCGAGCTCCATGACGTGCGGCAGTGCCCGGTCGGCCAACTCGGACCCGTCGGTGGCCCAGACGATGGTCTCGAACATCTCGGTTCCTTTCGTGGGGCGGCGGCACGACGCCGCTCGCCGACGACTTCAGGATCGCCCCCACCGGGCGTTAGACCATCAGTCCAGGCCCGGATCGCACCGCTCGGAACTACCGACGGCTCCGGATCAGAGCTCCGACACGCTGGACAAGGACCGACACATCCTGCATGGGCTGGGCTACGCCCAGGAGCTCTCGCGCCGGATGAGCGGGTTCTCGAACTTCGCGATCTCGTTCACGATCATCTCGATCCTGTCCGGGACGCTCACGCTCTACGGCACCGGCATCAACTACGGCGGCCCGATCGAGGAGGCGTACGGCTGGCCGCTCGTCTCCTTGTTCGTGATCATCGTCGGTCTCGGCATGGCCGAGATCGCCTCGAAGTACCCGACCGCCGGCGGCCTCTACTACTGGGCCTCGAAGATGGGCAGCCCCGTGTGGGGCTGGTTCACGGGCTGGTTCAACCTGATCGGCCAGATCGCGATCACCGCCGGCATCGACTACGGCGCCGCGGTCTTTACCGACGCTCTCATCCAGCTGCTCTGGCCCAGCACCTTCCACGGCACGCAGCACGAGGTCGTCGCCGTCTACGGCGTGATCCTCTTCCTGCACGCCGTGATGAACATCTTCAGCGTGCGGCTGGTCGCGTTCCTGAACGACGCCTCCGTCTGGTGGCACGTCCTCGGCGTGCTGATCATCGTCGGCTTCCTGATCTTCAAGCCGACCCATCACCAGTCGTTCTCGACCGTCTTCGGGCACACGATCAACAACAGCGGCTTCTCGCACAGCTGGCTGTGGTTCGTGCTCCTGCTCGGATTGCTGCAGGCGCAGTACACGTACACCGGGTACGACGCGTCGGCGCACATGAGCGAGGAGACGCAGAACGCGTCGCGGTCAGCGGCCCGCGGAGTGATCATGTCGATCGTCGTCTCGGCCGTCTTCGGCTACATCCTCGCTCTGGGCGTCACGTTCGCGATCCAGAAGATGAGCGCCACGACGGGGGCCGGCACGTTCGCGGTCAAGCAGGTGTATCTCGACGCGCTCGGGCTGACGACGGCGAAGGTGATGCTCTTCATCACCGTCGGCGCACAGTTCTACTGCGGTATGTCGTCGATCACGTCGGCGTCGCGGATGATGTACGCGTTCTCGCGTGACGGCGCGACGCCGGGGCATCAGCTCTGGCGCAGGCTGAACCACCAGCGGGTGCCGGTCTATGCCGTGTGGGCGATCGCGGTGCTCGCATTCCTCTGCGCGTTCCCCGCGTACTTCGGAACGAACGGCGTTGTCGCGTACGTGGCGGTGACGTCGATCGCGACGATCGGCCTCTACATCGCCTATGCGATCCCGATCTACCTGCGACTGCGCGCGGGCGACGCGTGGGAGCCGGGCGAGTGGAGCCTCGGCCGCTGGTACAAGCCGATCGGGTGGATCGCCGTCGCCTGGGTCGGCTTCATCGCCGTCCTGTTCATCCTGCCGACGCTGCCGGGCGGGATCCCGTTCAAGAAGGGGTTCACCTGGCTCGACGTGAACTACGCGATCATCGCCGTCGTCGGCACGCTGGTGCTCGTCGGCGGCTGGTGGCTGCTGTCGGCCAAGAAGTGGTTCAAGGGCCCGATCGTGCAGGGCACCGAGGAGGAGCTGGCGCGGATCGAGGCGCAGTACGAGCATCCCGGGAGGCCGGCGCCGGCGTCGTAGGCGCTGTATCGAGGGACTGGGGGAGCCGGGTCCGTCCGGCTCCCCCGCTACATAGAGCGTTGACCTGGGCTCGCTCTCGACACCGGTGCTCCTCGGGGTCTTCGTGGCCGGTGCGGTCGCGACCTGGATCGCCGGCACGGCGCTCTCGAAGACGACGGACGTCATCGACCGGCGCTTCGGTCTCGGCGAGGCGCTCGGCGGCGTCGTCCTGCTCGCCGTCGCCGGCAGCCTGCCGGAGGTCGCGATCACCGTCTCTGCGGCAGCGAAGGGGAACCTCCCCCTCGCGGCCGGCAACCTGATCGGCGGGGTCGCCGTCCAGACGATGGTGCTCGTGATCTGCGACGCAGCCGCGTCGCGCAAGCAGGCGCTGACGTTTCTCGTCGGCTCGCTCGTGCCGGTGCTCGAGGCGCTGATCGTCATCTTCGTCGTCTCGGGCGTGCTCATGGGCTCGCTGCTGCCGTCGTCCACGCGGATCGGGCCCGTCAGTCCCGCGTCGCTCGCGATCGTCGTGGCCTGGTTCGCGGGGATCTACGCCCTCAACCAGGCCCGGAAGTCTCCGCGGTGGATGGTGGAGATGCCCGGCAGCTCGCCGGGCCGCCCTCATCGCCGTCAGGTGCACCCGGACGAGAAGCCGACGCCGATCACGGAGTCGACGGCCCGGGCCGTGACCGTCTTCCTCATCGGGTGCGTCGTGACGCTGGTCGCCGGAGCGGTGCTCGAGGTGAGCGGCAACCACCTCGCCAACCGCGCCGGCATCAACGGCGTCATCTTCGGCGCGACCGTGCTCGCGGTCGCCTCGGCGCTGCCCGAGATCAGCTCCGGCATCGCCGCCGTGCGGCTCGGCGACAACGAGCTCGCCATCGCCGACATCTTCGGCGGCAACTCGTTCCAGGTCGTCCTGTTCCTGCTCGCCGACCTGATCGCCGGCAAGCCCGTGCTGCCGACCGCCGGGAACCTCAACGCCTGGCTCGCCGCGCTCGGGATCGCCCTGACGGTGGTGTACGCCTTCGGGGTGATCATGCGCCACGAGGGCTGCGCTCTCCGGCTCGGGCGCGACTCGCTGATCGCAGTCGCCGTCTTCGGCCTCGGCGTCGCCGGGCTGTTCGTCATCCCGCACTGAGCCCTCGGGGCCCGTGTATGGTCGCGCCATGTTGACGCTCGAAGAGCTGCGGGCGGACGTCGAGACCGGCGCCGTCGACACCATCATCGCGGCGTTCACGGACATGCAGGGCCGGCTGATGGGGAAGCGGCTGCACGCCGAGTTCTTTCTCGAGGAGCTCGACACCGGGCACGAGGTCGAGAGCTGCAACTACCTCCTCGCGCTCGAGATGGAGATGGACCCGGTGCCGGGCTACGCGCTCGCCAGCTGGGAGACCGGTTACGGCGACTTCGGGCTCCAGCCCGACCTCGCCACGCTGCGGCGTGTGCCCTGGCACGAGGCGACGGCGCTCGTGCTCTGCGACGTTGTCTGGCACGACGGCTCGCCGGTCGCGCCCTCGCCGCGCCAGGTGCTGAAGGCGCAGGTCGAGAAAGCGCGGGCGCTGGGCTACGACGCCATGTTCGGCTCCGAGCTCGAGTTCTTCCTCCTGCGCGAGAGCTACGCGGAGGCGCACGCGAAGCACTACCGCGACCTCACGCCGTCGGTGCCGTACATCCTCGACTACCACATCCTCGCCTCCGGCTACGACGAGCCGTTCCTGCGCGAGGTGCGGAACTCGATGGCCGCTGCGGGGATGCGTGTCGAGTCCTCGAAGGGCGAGGCGTGGCCGGGCCAGCACGAGATCAACTTCCGCTACGCCGACGCGGTGAAGACCGCGGACGACCACGTCGTCTACAAGACCGGCATCAAGGAGATCGCCTACCAGCGTGGGATGTCGGTGACGTTCATGGCGAAGCCGGACCAGACGTGGGTCGGCTCGTCGTGCCACATCCACTCGTCGCTGTGGCAGGACGGCAAGGCGGCTTTCGCGGGCGAGTCGGACGTGTTCAAGCACTACCTCGCCGGCCAGATCGCGTGCGCCGCCGAGCTGGCGGTGTTCCTCGCGCCGTCGATCAACTCGTACAAGCGCTTCGCCGCAGGAAGCTGGGCGCCGACGACGCTCGCGTGGGGTCACGACAACCGCACCTGCGGCTTCCGCATCGTCGGGCACGGCGCCTCGCTGCGCGCGGAAACGCGCATCCCGGGAGCCGACGCGAACCCGTACCTCGCGTTCGCGGCGCTCCTCGCCGCCGGCCTCTACGGGATCGAGCAGAGGCTCGAGCTCGGGCCGGCCTTCGAAGGGAACGCGTACGAGTCGGACGTGCAACGGTTCCCGCACGCCATGCGCGAGGCGATCGCCGAACTCGAAGGCGGCAAGGTCGCACGGCGACTCTTCGGCGACGAGGTGATCGACCACTACCTGAACTACGCTCGCACGGAGCAGCGTTTGTACGACCAGGTGGTGACGTGCTACGAGCGGGAGAGGATGTTCGAAAGAGGATGAGCCGTCCGGTCGTGGGAATCACGACGTACGTCGAGCCGGCGCAGTGGGGGCACTGGCAGCTCGACGCGGCGCTCATCCCGTACATGTACGTGCAGGCGATCGAGCGCGCCGGTGCGATGCCGCTGCTCGTGCCGCCGGTCGAGGACGGGGTGGAGGAGACGCTCGACGCGCTCGACGGCCTGCTGCTCTCCGGCGGCGCCGACCTCGACCCGGAAACGTACGGCGCCGATCCGCATCCCGAGACGAACGGGACGCGGCCGGCGCGCGACCGTGCCGAGCTGGCGCTGCTCGAGGGGGCGCTCGCGCGGGACATGCCGGTGCTCGCCGTCTGCCGCGGCTCGCAGGTGCTGAACATTGCGCGCGGCGGCGACCTCGTGCAGCACCTGCCGGAGGTCGTCGGCAGCGAAGTGCACCGCGAGGTGAAGGGCGTCTTCTCCGAGCATCCGGTGCGGATCGAGGACGGCTCGCAGCTCGGGTCGCTGCTCGGCGAGCGGGCGCCCGTGAAGTCGCACCATCACCAGGGCTTCGGCCGGGTGGGCGAGGGGCTGCGCGAGGTCGCGTGGGCCGACGACGGCACGATCGAGGCCGTCGAGGATCCTGAGAAGCGCTTCGCACTCGGCGTGCTCTGGCACCCCGAGGCCGGCGCCGACGCGCGGCTGTTCGAGGCGCTCGTCGCCGAGGCGCGCACCTACCGCGCCGAACATCGCGCATGACCGCGGTCCTGAATCCGGCCACCGAGGAAACGCTCGCCGACATCCCGCCCGCGAGCGTCGAGGAGACGGACGCGGCGGTTGCGCGCGCCAAGGCGGCGTTCCCCGCCTGGCGCGCGGTGGCGCCGGCCGACCGAGCGCGGCTGCTGCGCCGGCTGGCAACGCTCGTCGAGGAGCACCACGAGGAGCTGTCGCGGATCGAGTCGCGCAACGTCGGCAAGCCGATCGGCAGCGCCCGCGGCGAGGTCGGCATGGTCGCGCAGGTCTTCCACTTCTACGCGGGCGCCGTCGACAAGCACTACGGCGAGACGATCCCCGTCGCGGGCGGCGTCGACATGACGTTCCGCGAGCCGCTCGGCGTCGTCGGTCTGATCACGCCGTGGAACTTCCCGCTCAACATCGCCTCCTGGAAGCTCGGCCCCGCGCTCGCCTGCGGCAACACGGTCGTGCTGAAGCCGGCGGAGCTGACGCCGCTCTCGACGCTGCGGCTGGGCGAGCTCGCGCTCGAGGCCGGCATCCCGGAGGGCGTCGTCAACATCGTCCCGGGCAAGGGCTCCGTCGTCGGGCAGCGGCTGATCGAGCATCCCGATGTCGCGAAGATCGGCTTCACGGGCTCGACCGAGGTGGGGCAGCAGGTGATGCGCGGCGCCGCCGGGACGATCAAGCGCGTCACGCTCGAGCTCGGCGGCAAGTCGGCGAACGTGATCTTCGCCGACGCGGACCTCGAGAAGGCGGCCGCAGCGGCGCCCTACGCGGTCTTCGACAACGCGGGCCAGGACTGCTGCGCCCGCTCCCGCATACTGGTCCAGAAACCGGTCTACGACCGCTTTCTGGACTATCTCGTCGAAGCCACGCGCAAGCTGCGCGTCGGCGATCCGGAAGACGACGCCACGGAAATGGGTCCGCTCATCTCGGCGAGCCACCGTGACACGGTGGCCTCGTTCGTCACGGATGACGTCCGCGTAGCCTTTCGGGGCGAAGCCCCGAAAGGCCAGGGCTTCTGGTTCCCGTGCCTGCTCGTCGAGGCGGGGCCGGACGACCGGATCGCGCGCGAGGAGGTCTTCGGGCCGGTCGCGGCGCTGATCCCGTTCGCCGACGAGGCCGAGGCGGTGCGGATCGCGAACGACTCGGACTACGGCCTCTCCGGCTCGATCTGGACGCGCGACGGCGGCCGCGCGTTGCGCGTCGCCCGCGCGATCGACACGGGCGTGCTCTCGATCAACTCGAACTCGTCCGTGCGCGTGTCGACGCCGTTCGGCGGCTTCAAGCAGAGCGGCTTCGGCCGCGAGCTCGGCATGCACGCGCTCGAGGGGTACAGCGACGTGAAGAACGTCTACTACGCGACGGAGGTTTGACGTGGGCCGGCTCGAGGGCAAGGTGTGCGTGATCACGGGCGCCGGCGGCGGTATGGGCGCCGACGCTGCCGTGCTCTTCTCCGAGGAGGGTGCGCAGGTGTGCGTTGCCGACGTGAACCTCGAGGCGGCGGAGCAGGTCGCGGCGCAGGCGCGTGACGCGTTCGCGGTGCAGGTCGACGTCTCCGACGAAGAGTCCGTGCAGGAGATGTACGCCGCGACGGTTGCTCGCTACGGCGGCATCGACGTGCTCTACAACAACGCCGGCATCTCGCCGGCCGACGACGACTCGATCCTCAAGACCGACCTCGACGCTTGGGAACGCGTGCAGGCCGTGAACACGCGCGGCGTGTACCTCTGCTGCAAGTACGGGATCCCGCATCTGCTCGCGCGCGGCGGCGGGTCGGTGATCAACGTCGCCTCGTTCGTCGCGCTCGTCGGGGCCGCGACCTCGCAGATCTCGTATACCGCGTCGAAGGGCGCGGTGCTCTCGATGAGTCGCGAGCTCGGCGTGCAGTTCGCCCGGCAGGGCGTGCGCGTGAACGCGCTCTGCCCGGGGCCGGTCGAGACGCCCCTGCTGCTGCGCATCTGGAGCGAGACGCCGGGAGCGGCCGAGCGCCGCCTCGTCCACGTGCCCATGGGGCGGATGGCGAAGCCGCGCGAGATCGTCAACGCAGCGCTCTTCCTTGCAAGCGACGAGTCCTCGTACGTGAACGCCGCCACGTTCCTCGTCGACGGCGGACTCACCGCCGCGTACGTCACCCCCGAGTAAAGGCGGCGACCTGGTCGCGACCAGGTCGCAGTCGTAGGCTCCAGCCGCCGGGCGGCGCTGCCGATACCCGCGACATGGCGGGCGTTCTCCTCCTCGCGGGCGGCGGGCTCGTCGGCACGGCGTGCTTCCTGCCCTGGCTCTCGCTCTCGGTGAGCCTCCTGGGCGTTTCGGGCGCCGCGAACATGCACGGGACCGACACGACCGCCGGCAAGGTCGCACTCGTGCTCGCGTTTGTCTCGGTCTTGCTCGCGGTGATCGAGCTGCGCGGCGGCGACGGGAGCCTCCGGCGCTGGTCGGTCGCAGCGGCACTGGCCGGTGCGGCGATCGTCGTCTACAAGAGCTGGCGCTACAGCTCCACCTTCATGGCGGCGACGGCGGGCTCGAACTTCGCGCACGCCTCGATGGGCCCCGGCATGTGGGTCGCGCTGCTCGGCGCCGCCGCCGCGACCGCGGCCGGCCTGCTCGCGCGCGAGTAACTACTACTGCTACTGCTTACTACTGCTTACTCGTTCCCGACGACCTGGACGAGCCAGCGCCGGTCGCGCTCGCGGTCGAGCTCGATGAAGAGCACGCGCTGCCAGGTCCCGAGCTGGAGCTCGCCGTCCCGCACCGGTACCGACTCGCCGGCGGTGCCGAGCAGCATCGCCATGCAGTGCGAATGCCCGTTGCCCTGGTCCATGTCCTCGGGGCAGATGTTCTCGGTGCGGCGGTCCCAGTCGTCGTGCGCGTAGTAGCTCTCGCGGGGCACGAGCCGGCGCAGCAGCTCCGTGAAGTCCTCGAGGAAGCCCGTCTCGAACTCGTTGACCCGGACGCAGCACGTCGTGTGCGGCGAGTAGATGCAGGCAATCCCCTCCTGGACGCCGCTCTCGCGCACGACCTCCTGCACCTCGTCGGTGATGTCGGTGACGGTCAGTCCGCCGGCGGTGCGGAGGCGCCTTTCGTGCTGAAAGACCTTCACAGCGCCCCATTGTGCGGCATAGCGCCCCCGGATTGAACGGAGAACCGCCTGTCTCAAGAGAATCTGCAGCGATACCCTGCGCTGCGAGCGGGCCCGTAGCTCAGCTGGTTAGAGCAGGGGACTCATAATCCCTTGGTCCCTGGTTCGAATCCAGGCGGGCCCATCACCCGGAGTGAATCGCTCTCCCCGGCGTCCTGGGGGTCGCCCGGGCCCGCCGGCTGCGGAATGCCTTGATCGAGGGATTCTCGGCTCCTTCCCCCGACGGGGGGATGCTGCGGCGCACCAGCGGCATACGGTGAGGCACGGAGCCATGCGGCTCCTGCGGCAACTGCGGCCTGCGCGTATGCGCAGAAGGGAGTCTTGATGAAGCCAAGCTCGAGTAGCGGCGGCTCACGGGCCAACGCGCTCTGGGGCAAAGGAGGCCGGAACGGGTCTCGAGGCCGCACGCGTCCGCTGGTTGGGAGCGTGGTGGCCCTCGCGGCCGCCGCAGCGCTCGCGCTTCCGGCGGCCGGTGTGGCGGCATCGCATGGTGGCCCTGGTCTTGGCACTCCGGGATCGGCTGTCGCGGCAGGCAACGGTGGTGCCGCGGTCGGCTCGGCAGTCTCGGTGGTCGCCAATGCCTTCGGCATCTCGAGCCACAAAGCGGCCGGCCTGCCGCACCTCGGCGGTGCGACCGGCCCGGTCGTTCCGGCGGACCTGCTCAAGCAGATCCAGTCGGACCCCAAGCACACGTTCAACCTGATCCTGCAGGGCAAGGTCGGCAGCGTCGCTGCCTTGGCCCGCGCCCTGAACGCGGTCGGTACCAGTCGGACCGGTAAGCCGTTCAAGTCGATTCCGGGCCTCAACGTGACGATCAGCGGTACGAACCTGCTGAGGGTCGCGCAGAAGTACCCGAATCTGCTTTCGACGATCACGGTCAACCAGACGATGAAGACGGCGGACTACCAGGACGGCACGATGTGGACCTCCTCGGCCGACATCTCACCGCTCTGGAACGCCTTCGACCCGAACACCGGCGAGGTCACCGGTCCTGCTCCGCAGGCGCCGGCGATCGCGTTCATCGACAGCGGCGTCAACTCGGCGGACACTGCGGACTTCGGGTCGCGTGTCGTCGCGAGCGCCGACTTCTGCTCGCTCTGCACGGACACCGGTTCCGGGAGCGACCTCGAGGGTCACGGCACCATGGTCGCCGGTGTGGCGGCGGGTGCGAGTCCTGACTACCCCGGCGTCGCGCAGAACGCGCCGATCGTGAGCGTCCGCGTGGCGGACGCGAACGGCGAGTCGATGGAAAGCGACGTCATCGCGGCGGCCGACTGGGTCCTCGCGAACAAGGACACGTACGGCATCAAGGTCGTCAACATCTCGATGGCTGGCACGGCGCCGACGAGCTTCCAGTACGACCCCCTCGATCAGGCGGTCGAGCAGCTCTGGCTCTCCGGCGTCACGGTCGTCGCCGCCGCCGGCAACTTCGGCGACGGCGCCCCGGTCGACATGTCGGCGGCTCCCGGCAACGACCCGTTCATCATCACGGTCGGCGCCCTGGATCAGAACCAGACGATGGATCCGTCTGACGACACGGTCGCGCCGTGGTCGGCGTACGGCTACACGGCCGACGGCTTCTCGAAGCCCGACCTCGCGGCTCCGGGTCGCTACATGGTCATGCCGGTGCCGAACCTGGACACCACGATCCCGCAGACGGTGCCTGACCGCATCGTCGCACCGGGCTACATGTGGATGTCCGGCACCTCGTTCGCGGCTCCGGTGGTCTCGGGCGCCGCGGCTCAGCTCCTCGCCCAGCATCCGGACTGGACGCCGGACGAGGTAAAGGGCGCCCTGATGCTGACGGCGGCCTACCTGCCGAACGTTGATTGGCAGTCCGCAGGCGTCGGCGAGGTCGACGGGGCGTCCGCGGCGAGCCTCCCGTTCGACCCGCCGAACCCGAACGAGAACCTCGACACGTTCGTGGGGACAGATCCCTCGACCGGCCTGCCGACGTTCGACGCGGCGGCCTGGGCGAGCGCGGTGTCCTCGGACGCGGCGTGGAGCTCGGCAGCCTGGAGCTCGGCGGCGTGGGCGAGTGCGGCGTGGGCGAGTGCAGCCTGGGCGAGCGCGGCGTGGAGCTCGGCCGCGTGGAGCTCCGGCGTCAACGCGGCGATGTCGAGCCTCGCGACCTACACCGAGGTGACCTACACCGGGGCGACGTACAGTCCGTAAGAGGCTCCAGTTGACAAGGAGCAACAGCATGAGCGGGGGCGGCCGGAACGGCCGCCCCCGCTCGTTCGAGAGCTAATGGGAGGGGGCCGGAACGCCGATACCGGATTCGGAGTAGGGACCATCCCCACCTCGGCGTACATGCAAATGCATCTGCGGCCCCACCCGCCCTTGCACCGGCCACCTCCGAGGTGGGTGCTGACCGTGCTCGCCGGTCTCGCGGTCGCATTCCTCTCGCTCGGACCGGCTTCGCCGCCTGCCGACGCTGGGACCTACTCGTCCACGCTCTACCTGTCGGGCGCGAGCTCGGGTGTCGTCAGCGGGGGCTACCAGCTCGTCAGCAGCCAGGGCGCGAGCACGACTGCTCGCCCTGCGCCCACGTCCTCACTCAGCTGCTCCAACTGCGGCGGCAACCTCGGCGTCCCCTCCTCGACTGCGTACGAGTACAAGTACACACTCGTCGACGCGGGCGGCGAGACCTCGCCGAGCGCGGTCTCGAACACGACGTCGGCAGTGAACGGGAAGATCATGGTCAGTAACCTCCCCGCGACGGGCATCACCGTCCGCCTCTACCGCTCGAGCAGCGCCAACGGCCCGTGGAAGCGGGTCGTCGAGCTGACGAACAACTCCTCCCCGACCTACCTCGACAACGTCGGCGACGCGAGCCTCGGCGCCCTGATGCCGCAGGCGCAGACGCGCACCACCCTGCCGCCCCCTACAACTAACGGTACCGGCTACTACGAGTACGCGCCCGGTAACGCGCTCAGCGACTCCTCCACCAGCAACGACTTCGCCAAGGTCGGAAGCGAGGGCTTCGACGGCAAGGGCTGGGTCGTCGACGGCGCCGGCGGCGTCTCGTTCGCTGCCGCTACCACGACTTCGCCATGGTTGATCACGGTCAAGATCACGACCTCGGCGACCTCCGGCACCGCCAGCCTCGACGTGGGCATGTGGAAGGTGGACGACTCCGGTGCCGTCGTCGGCTCGCCGCTGATCGACCCGACCTGCTCGTCGGCTTCGTGCGGATCGGGCGGTGCCCCCGGCGTGAACGCGAGCGGCGTCAACATCGCTCTCGCCTCCAAGACGGGGAGTCCGATCACGAGCAAGTTCTCGTCGGTACCTGCGTTCTCGCTCGCCCGGACCCAGCACCTGTACGTCGAGTTCTGGCGCGACCAGACCGTAGGCACGTCGTCGGGCAACACGGTCTCGACCCTTGGCGCCTACGACGGCACGGCGCAGATCACGCACCCGACCGCGAACGCGTTCCCGAACGTGCCGGCGCTCAGCTCGGTGGCCGCCCGCGTCAACACGACGCCCCCGTTGTCGGCGACGTTCTCCGATCCGGACGCCTCCGACACCGGCAAGCTGACGTTCCAGCTCTGCTCGGACGCCGCCTTTACCAACAACTGTCAGAGCGGCTCGTCGGCGAGCGGGCTCCCGAACCCGACGGCGAACGGGACCTGGACGTCGACACCCGCCGAGCAAAGCCTCCCGGACGGCACGTACTACTGGCGCGCGCAGGCGCAGGATTCTTACTCTCCCGCCAACCTCTCCGGCTGGTCGAGCCCGAGCAGCTTCACCGTCGACACCGTGCCGCCCGGTGCGCCGACGCTCGTCTTGCCGGCAGCCGGGGCGCGCGTGAAGAGCACGCAGCTCGGCGCGACGTTCGTCGACTCCGATTCGACCGACAGCGGCACGGTCACCTTCCAGCTCTGCAGCGACGCCAACTGCACGAGCCCGGTCGCGTACACGTCGGGCACCGTGAGCGGCGGCACCGCAGTCAGTTGGACGCCGACCGGCGTCGCCGACGGCACGTACTACTGGCGTCTCCTTGCGACCGACGCCGCGGGTAACCAGACCGCCTGGACGGCGAGCCGGAGCTTCGTGCTCGACACGAACCCGCCCGGCGTCCCGAGCCTTACGAGCCCGGCCGACGCTTCGTACCTCGATGCCGTGCCGGCGCTGAGCGCCACCTTCTCCAGCAGCGACGTGGGCGACAGCGGCACCGTCAACTTCCGGGTCTGCTCCGACAGCGGCTGCACCACCCTCGTCCAGAGCGGCTCGTCCGCGGGTGGGAGCTGGACGCCGAGCGGTCTCCCCGACGGCACCTACTACTGGCAGGCGAGCGCGGTCGACGCGGCCGGCAACCAGTCCGCCCCTTCGGCGATCCACAGCTTCACCGTCGACACGGTGCCGCCGACCGTCAGCGGCGTCACGGCTTCCAACCTTAACGGCGCCTACAAGGCCGGCCAGACGATCCACGTCCAGGTCAGCTTCTCCGAGCCGGTGAACGTGACGGGTAGCCCGAAGCTGGCGCTGAACACGTCGCCGGCCGAGTCGGCCGCCTACGCCTCTGGCTCGGGTTCGACGCTGACCTTCGACTACACGGTCCAGGCCGGTGACAACGTCGCCACTCTCGACTACACGGGCACGGGCGCGCTCACGCTCAACGGCGGCACGATCGCCGACCTGGCCGGCAACAACGCGACCCTCACCCTCGCCTCGCCCGGCGCAGCCGGCTCACTCGCGGCCAACAAGAGCATCGCCGTCGACACGGTCGCGCCGACGGTGACCAACGTCACCTCCTCGCCCGCTAACGGCGCGTACAAGGCGAGCGCGCCCGTCCCGATTACCGTCCGCTTCAGCGAGCCCGTCACCGTCGACACGAGCGGCGGCACGCCCACCCTTGCCCTCTCCAACGGCGCCACCGCCACCTACGCCTCCAGCTCGGGCACCGACCTGACCTTCACCTACATCGTCGGCAGCGGCGACACCAACACAACCCATCTCGCCTACGCGGCGACCACCCCGCTCGTCCTCCACGGCGCCACGATTCGCGACGCCGCGCATAACGACGCCACCCTCACCCTTCCCAGCCCCGGCAGCGCAGGCTCCCTCGACGCCAACACGACCATCGCCGTCGACACAATCCCACCCACGGTCACCTCCGTCACCTCGACCCAGGCGAGCGGGTCGTACAAGGCCGGCACCGTCATCCCCGTCACCGTCAACTTCAGCGAGCCCGTCGTCGTAACGGGTACGCCGACCCTCGCCCTCAACACCGCACCGGCCGAGAACGCGACCTATTCGTCCGGCTCAGGAACGAGCGCATTGGTCTTCGACTACACGGTGCAGGCAGGCGACAACGTAGCCGACCTCGACTACGCGGCCACCACCTCGCTCGGCCTCAACAGCGGCAGCCTCGCCGACCCGGCCGGCAACAACGCGACCCTCACCCTTGCCTCGCCCGGCGCGCTCTCGGCGAGCACGAGCATCAGGATCGATACCAACCCGCCCGCGACGCCGACTCTCAACAGCCCGGCCGACACCGCTTACCTCGGGGCCCCGCCGACGCTCAACGCGACCTTCAGCGGCGGCGACGCGGACGGCGACAGCGGCACGATCCTCTTCCAGATCTGCTCCGACAGCGGCTGCAACAGCGGCGTCACGCCCGGATCGTCGGCGAGCCTACTCGCCAACGGCGCGGGCGGCAGTTGGACGCCGGGCGGGCTCGCGGACGGCCTTCACTACTGGCGCGCCCGCGCGCAGGACGCGGCCGGCAACCTGTCAGGTTGGTCGGGGACGCAGAGCTTCACGCTCGACACGACCC
>Ga0187865_1000457_pt1 | contig 56962 bp, 45 predicted proteins | sample June2016WEW_11_1_2_FD_132989 | JGI IMG/M metagenome (GOLD analysis project Ga0187865, IMG submission 132989) | Peatland microbial communities from SPRUCE experiment site at the Marcell Experimental Forest, Minnesota, USA - June2016WEW_11_100 | ecosystem: Environmental > Terrestrial > Soil >...
AAAACCCGCTCATACTTCGTTGTCGTCCTAGGCGGTGGACCCGCCACAGCCGTCGTCCTCCGCCTCGCCTGAGCGGGTTTTCGCAACGCAACGCCACATATCCCTATATGTCGATACAACCTACAGCATGCCATCCCCGCCGGCGCCTTCGCCGGGACGGTTCTTACTCAACATGAAAGAGAGGGCGATGAGAACGATCGAGGCCCAGCAGAGTTCCATGTAGACATCCTGGTAACCCTGCGTGCGCGCCTGATCCTTCATTTGGCTGTAAATCCGGGCCAGAGCCATGGCGGCGCCGTTCGTGTCGCCGAAGTGGCTCGAGAAAAATCCCGCAAGCGCCTGCCGATGCTGGTCGAAGGCGATGTTGCCGGACTGCATGGCCTGCTGCAGGTGTTGCTCGTGCCACATAGCGCGGCTTGTGACCTGGGCGTTGGTAACGGCAATGAGGATGGAGCCGCCGATGTTGCGTACGAAGTTGATGAGGCCGGCCACCTGGTTGCTCTGCTCCTTCGGCATTCCCACATAAGCCGCGGTAGTGATGGAGATGAAGCAGAACGGCAGAGGAAGCATCTGCACGACGCGCAACCACGACGCCTCGGCAAAGCTCATCTGCAAGTTTGTGACATCGGCCGCGTAGCGGAAGGTAATCACCATTATGGTGAAGCCGAAGGCGGCGAGCCAGCGCGCGGCGATCTTCCCGGTGGCAATGCCGGCCAGCGGCATCATGATGACCAGCGCTACGCCACCCGCCGTGAGCGCGAGTCCGGCGGTGGTGGCGTTGTAGCCAAGCAATTGCTGCGTGAACTCCGGCTGCAGGACGGTGTTGGCATTCAGCACTCCGCCGACAAGCATCATGAGGAAGCAGCAGATGGCGAAGTTTCGGTAGCCGAAGAGGTGCAGGTTAATGAGCGGATTCTTCTTGCGCCACTCCCAAAGGAAAAGGCCGGCGATGCCAACAACGAACATGGTTGCGAAGAAGCAGATGAAGGACGACGAGAACCAATCGTTTTCCTCGCCTTTGTCGAGCATGATCTGCATTCCGCCCATGGCCAAAGTGAGGAAAGCGAGGCCGAGGTAGTCCATATTGCGCAAGAGCGAACGGTCGGCCTTGATCCAGGGCGGATCTTCAACCAGGCGCGTGACCAGGATGATGGCCGCAATGCCGACGGGAATATTGATGTAGAAGATCCAGCGCCAGGAGAAGTTATCGGTGATCCAGCCGCCAAGGGTGGGGCCGATGGAGGGCGCGAGGACGGCGACCAGTCCATAAAGAGCGAAGGCCTGGCCGCGCTTGTGCGGCTCGAACGAGTCGGCCATGATGGCCTGCGCCATGGGCTGCATGCCGCCTCCGCCCGCTCCCTGAAGCACCCGGCAAATCAGGAGAATGGGCAGCGACGGAGCGGCGCCGCAAAGGAAACTGGCGATGGTGAACACCGCGATGCACAAGACGAAGAAGTTGCGGCGGCCCATGAGCGATGAGGCCCAGCCGCCCAGCGGCAGAACGATGGCATTGGAGACCAGATAGCTGGTGAGCACCCATGTGGCCTCATCCGTGCTGGCTCCGAGGCTGCCGCCAATGTGTTGCAGGGCCACGTTGGCAATCGAGGTGTCCAGCACCTCCATAAACGCGGCCAGCGCCACCGTCATTGCGATCAGCCACGGGTTCACCCGAGGTTTCCAGTGCGTGGGCAGAGCAAGATCGGGGTTTTCCATTTGCGCCGGCCGGGACTCGGCGCCCGCTCCGTTGCGTTTGCCCGCGGCAGCGGGACCGGATGGCAGAGCAGGCAATGTGCTGTCGATCGCGGACAACGGCCTACTCCTCTGTTTTTCCGAGCGTTTTTTGTGCGATGGCCGGGGAAGTGCGGCGTACATCAAATCGTGAGTACTTTTATCTAGATTCGCATAGGTGCGCCCAGGGTGCAGGGGTTCGATCCCGGGGAAGTGAAACGCCTTCTCAGAGACAGGCCAGAGACGGGCGGCGGCTTGCGCCCATGTACATTGGAAGGAAGGATTTTGCCATGCGCCGCCGCACATTCATTCAGACGCTTCCTCTGGCTGCCGCGGGGTCAGCCGCCAGCGTGCAGAGCAAAGCAGCCGGTTTGGGCCAGCGCGGGCCGGCCCAAACAACCGATCAGCCGAAATTCCAACCCACAGGCGCGGAGCGGTTCATTCGCCCCGACGTTCACACCGGCGACCGGCCTTCCGGCGCCAGCTTTGCCACACGGTCGCCCGCATTGGGCTTGAACGGAGCCGCAGGAACAGCACATCCGCTGGCGACGCAGACTGCCATCGCGATGTTGAAGCGCGGAGGCTCCGCGGTGGATGCTGCCGTGGCCGCCAATGCCGTGCTCGGATTCGTCGAACCGGTGAGCAGCGGACTAGGCGGCGACTGCTTCGCGTTTGTATGGGATCCGAAGGCGGCGAAGCTGATGGGCATGGCCAGCTCCGGCCGGTCGCCCAGGTCGCTTTCGCTGGCCACCGTGCGTTCACGCGCCGTGAACGGCCACATTCCCGCATTTGGCGCCATCAGCGTTTCCACGCCCGGCGCGCTGGATGGATGGTGGACGCTGCACCAGCGGTACGGCAAGCTCAAGTGGGCCGAGCTGTTCGAGCCCGCGATAGCCGCATGCGAGGCGGGCGATCCCTTGCCGCAAATCATCGGCTACTACCAGAAGCGCGACCTGCAGGCGTTTCATCGCTACAGCGAGACGATTGAAGAGACCGCGAACGCGTTCAAGACCTACGCGCCCGGCGGCGTGATGCCGAACGAATACGACGTGCGGCGGAATCCCGATCTGGCGCGCACCTACCGCACGATCGCCGAGGGAGGCCGCGATGTGTTTTACGACGGCCCTATTGCCCGGACGATCGACGCTTATTTCAAGCGCATCGGCGGATGGCTCTCCGCGGGGGACTTGCGCGAGCAACATGCGGAGTGGGTTGAGCCCCTGGTGACGAAGTATCGCGGCGCGGATGTGTATGGCATGCCCGCCAACACGCAAGGGCTGGCGACGCTGCAAATGCTGAATATGCTGGAGAACTTCGATCTGCGGGAGTTCGGGTTCCAGTCGCCGCATTCGTTGCACGTGCAGGTGGAGGCCAAACGGCTTGCCTTCGAGGACCGCGCACGTTATTACGCCGATCCGCACTTCGCGAAGATTCCCATCGAGTGGCTCAACTCAAAGGAGTACGCGAAGGAGCGCGCCAAACTGATTCGCCTCGATCGGATTCGAGAGCACGTTTATCCCGGCGAGGCGCCGAACCATGGCGACACAACGTACTTCACCACGGCCGACAAAGACGGCATGATGGTGTCGATGATTCAATCGAATTTCCGCGGCATGGGTTCAGGGCTGGTGGCCGATGGGCTCGGCTTCATGTTCCAGGACCGTGGGCAGCTTTTCTCTCTCAAGGATGGGCACCCGAACATCTATGCGCCGGGCAAACGCCCGTTCCAGACCATTATTCCGGGCTTTGCGTCGAAGAATGGCGTACCGTGGATCGCGTTCGGCGTGTTGGGCGGCGACATGCAGCCGCAGGGACAGACACAGATCGTCGTGAACCGCGTGGATTACGGGCTGGACGTGCAGGCTGCGGCCGACAGCCCGCGCTGGCACCATGAGGGCTCGTCGCAGACGATGGGCGAGGACCGGCCAGGCCTTGGGCCGCGTGGACTGCTACACCTGGAGGCCGGCGTTCCCGCCGAAACGCAGAAGGCGCTCGCCGACCTGGGTTGGCCGATGGGCGAGAGCGACGGAGGCTTCGGGCGGTACGAGTGCATCGAGTTGCGCAAGCAAGGCGCGAACAGCGTTTACGCGGCAGGCAGCGAGATGCGCGCGGACGCGGTGGCGCTGGCGTACTGAGCGCGCGGTGCGGCCGGGATTATTCCACGCCGGGGTGCACGTACACCTGTTGCGGCGCGTCCACCTTCGCATGCACGTTCAGCTTCAGCCTCAGGTTCGCCATCTTCGGCTTGGCGCCTGTTGGAGTCATGAAATCCAGCTCGTATTGGTTGTGGATGCGCCGGGCAATATCGTCTAAGTACGGCACAATGGTGACCGGGTTTCCGTACCCCTCCCAATAGCTCTTGCCTCCTGTCGCCTGTGTGACTTGACCCAGCAGGCTCTGGCCTGAATTGGCGGCGTAGTCCGTGTTATCGAAGCGGTCCTGCTCGTTCCAATAGATCGCGTACACGATCAGGTGCGCGCGCGCCGAATCGTCGATCGCGTTCTGCACGTGCGGATCCTGGGGGTCGTAATGCATCTCGTAGTAGTCCACGCCGTCGGTCACCATCACGACTTCGCGCCTGGCGTGGGCTTCTGTGGAAGGCCAATTCCTGGCTAGATCGGAGAGGCAAAAGTACGAGCTGGCGTTTATGCCCGCCATCTTGCGCATAGGCAGGTGCAACTCGCGAACGGCAGCGGCGTGATCCGTGGTCAACGGACCACCCAATGCGGCGTGCCCATACATCATGTACGCGACCGCGACCCTCGCATCCGGCGGCAGCCCCTGGATGAACTTCGCAATGTCTTTCAATTGCAATCCCAGGCTTTCGCGCGCCCCATCATCGATCAGAATCACCACCTCGATTTTGCTCACGGGGCTGCGCAGAGGCGTCCAGCCCGTGACCGTCGAGTCCTTTCCGTCCACCTTCAGGTGTACCGCGTCCTGGGGGATACCGCCGGGAATCTCATTTCCGTTCAGGATAGTAATCACCGCTTGTCCCTGCCCCTCCGGGTTCCTATCCTCTGCCAGTGCAGGACAGGCCGCGAGCAACGCTCCGGCCGCCACCAAAGCTGCGAACTGAAGTTTGTCAATGTGCATCGACGTAGCTCCTTCCCGCCATCGTCAGCAGGATGGCTTCCCTTGATTCGATCCGCTCTGCTGGTTTAGACGCAGTTCCGGAGGAATCCGACTCAAATCCGGAAAAGGGACAGGGAAGAACGATAGCGAAGAACAAGTTGCAGATTCACCGGTTTGCGAGAATACGAAACCCGCAGCGCGGTAATGCGCGGCTTTCCTCGATCGCGGAGGACCGCGCAACTGCGCAGCCGAACCGGCCACAGGAGTCCTGCCGATGTCCGGCAACGAATCGTTAATAGAAAAGGTACTTTCTCCAGCGGTCGTCGCTGCGGCCCAGCATGCGCATGATCTGGCGGCTGGTGTGCAGCGAGAAAGGCCGCGGCTCGCGCAGCAGAATCATGTCGTCGATTTCGCTGAGCAGGCGGTTGCCTTTGTGGCGATTGCACTCGTGGCAGCAGGCGACGAGGTTTTCCCATGTCGAGTTGCCGCCGCGCGAGCGCGGCACCACGTGATCGAGCGTGAGTTCGCTGGGCGGGTAAGCCTCGCCGCAATACTGGCAGGTGTTGCGGTCGCGCAGCAGGATGTTCTTGCGCGAAAGAGCGCGCGTCTGGTGGGGTATGCGGCGGTATTCGAGCAGGCGGATCACGGAGGGCATGGCAATGATGGTGCGCTGCGCGTGCAGCGTGAGGCCGTGCTCTTCCTCGGTGCGCGCGATGCCCTTGAGCACCAGCACCAGCGCGCGGCGCGCGCCGCAGATGTTGATCGGCTCATACGAGGCGTTCAGCACCAGGACCGGCATCTGCAGAATGTGTGCGTGGGCGTACTGCGCGGGTCCGTGGTCGGCGGCCAGCACCACGGCCCTGGCAATCGCTTTCTGCTTGCGCGCGTGAATCATGGCTTTTCCCAACGACATCTCTTTTCCCCCGCTCAAAAAGATGGCTGCCCTCGCAAAGAAGATGTATCCAAACTGAAACCCGCGTCATGCATTGCCGTGCCCAGCTGCGTGCCGGTCAGCGGCTCGCCTTCTTCCGCGCCGGCGTCGTCGAAGCTCCGCCAAAGTCCCACAGCGCTCTGCGCCCGCGCCAGCGTGGCCACCCAGACTGAAGCGGCTCCGGCTCGCAGCAGCGCCTGAGAGGCCGCGCGCGCCGTGGCCCCGGTGGTGAGAATGTCATCCACCAGCAAAACGTGCCGCTCCTTCACCTGGGCCGCATCGGAAACCGAGAATGCGCCTCGCACATTCAAGCGGCGCCGGTGCGAAGTCAAGCCGGCCTGGCTTTTGGTGGCGCGCAGCCGCATGAGCGTGCTCGGGGCCAGCGTGAGCCGCCACTGCGGATGGCTCTTGCGCAGGAGTCGAAGCGCCTCGACGGCGAGCGAACGGGCCTGATTGAATCCGCGCTGCGCCAATTTCAAGCGATGGAGCGGGACCGGAATCACCAGCATCTGGGCCGGAGCCTCGCCAGCCAGTTGCGCAATCGCCCGGGCGAGCATCCGGCCCAATTCGCGCGCGGCTGGGTGCATGCGGTCATACTTGAACGCGTGAATGGCCTCCCTCATGCGGCCCTGGTACAGACCGTAGGAAACCGCCTTCTCGAACGGAGGCGGCTCCAGACGGCATTCCTTGCAGTACGGGGAATAGGACGGGCCGGCCGGCACATGCAGCGCGCCGCCGCAGCGCGCGCACACAGGACCACTCTGGACCGGGAATTCCGTCCAGCAGACAGGGCAAATTGGCACGAAAGAAAGCCGCGGCAGAGGGGAGCCGCAAAGAGCGCAGGAAGCGGGAAGTATGGCGCAACTTAAACTATCGATTGGACTTCGGAGCACGCGAACCACTGCGCGCCATCGCGTTGTCTGCGATGGTGGAATGTCGGTCGTCCATAAGCCGGAGTCCCTGTGGAAGACGCACCTCGCTTTGGGGCGGGACCATTGCATGCCGCCCTTTTCGCCAAGTATACCGCATTGTTCAGCAAGGATCCGCTCATGCCCGGGGAAGACGGCGGCCGAGGCCGGCTACCCTAGCGAGGCATGGGTTTACCGCTCTACGGGCACAGAATTCCTCTCAACCGGTTGCCATTGCTGGAAGAGCCCTAAAAGACGCCTGCCATGTAGGCTTCCGCCGGGCGCAGTTTCACCGGCTTCGAACCGCACTCGGCCAGCACCACCGGCGACAACGTAATGACCGGGCAATGCGCATGGGCCAGCGTTTTGTAGACCACGCCGTGCCGGGTGATGGCGGCAAAAGCCGAAGCGCCATGCGCTCCGAGAACGATGAGGTCCACCAGTTGTGCGCGACTCTGATAGAGCAACTCTTCGGTCGGGTCGCCCGGCACCACGATGGTCTGGATCGCGATCTGTCCCTGCAGTTTCCTGGGAATCAGCGCAAACATGCTCGCTTCCACCTCGTCCAGCGAACGTCCGGCCAGGAACTCTTCACGCTCCTGGGGCCGGATGACATGCTGCAGAATCAAACGCGCCCCATGCTGCGCGGCCAGTTCCGCGGCAAACGAGGCCACCACTGTGCTGGCCTCGCTCAGGCTTGTGGCGCAGAGAATGGTGCGCATGGCAAAGTTGCGGTAGCTGCCGTCCACTACTTCGGGGCCAACGATATAAACCGGCGACGTGGCAGTGCGCAACACTGCCTCAGCCACCGAACCCACCAGCAATTTGCCGATGGGGCCCGGAGAGTGTGTGCCCATCACGATGCGGTCGATCTCGCGTTCGTGCGTGTAGGCCAGAATCTCGTCGGCGGGCAGCCCTGGCCGCACCACGACCTCGCAGTTGAGCCCCGCTTCGCGGACGCGCAGCGCGAGTGGCTCCAGGTAGTTCTTTTCCGAGCGCGCGGCGGCGGCATAGTCGTAATAGCGGATGCCCGAGGCCTCCGACGCGGCCACCACGAGCGTGTCATAGGCGTGAAAGAGGATGAGATCGGAACCGAATTCCCTGGCTTGCGCAAGCGCGAACGAGAAGGCTTTTTCGTTCGCGGGTATCTCGGTGGCGAAGAGGATGGTGGAGGGTTTGCTCCAGCCTGGCTTCAATACGGATGCCATGGGAACCTCCTTCGACTGCGCTCAAATCGTTGAGGATTCAGCGCCGTTATTGCGGTGTTTCATCGCGCATAACAAAGTGATCCTGCTCACTTTATCTCGCTTTGCCAGCACCGCTCGCCGGTCGCGGTCTGCCGCAAAGTCACTTTATCGAAGCGTGGCCCAGCAGGCCGACTGGCACGTGACAAAATTGTGGTCCCGTTTCCCGGATTTGTCTAGCGGGGAGCGCCGCTGCCCAGATCGGAACACATGAAGTGATCTCAATCACAGCCTAACCCTCCTGGATACTGTTTTTCTGGATGGGAATCGTGGCCCTCGGGAACGGTTTTCATGCTCTGGCGCCTTCGGCAGGCTGAAGCGCAGGCACGGTGTTTCGATCAGGGGGCCGTTCCATCCCCGGGCGTCTGGCAGGTAGGCGCGCCAGACCGCCGCAGTTCACTCGGGAGGCCTCATGCAGCCGATGCATACCATTCCCGCGCGCGGCGGGATCGACTACGACGAATCCCCTTTCCTTGCCATCTGGGAAGTCACGCAGTCCTGTGACTTGGCCTGCAAGCATTGCCGCGCCGCGGCGCAGCCCATTGCGCATCCCGACGAATTGACGCACGCCGAAGGCAAGGCGCTTATCGACCAGATCGCCGGGATGCACGTCCCCATCTTCGTTTTCACCGGGGGCGACCCGCTCAAGCGCAAGGATGTCTTCGAGTTGATCTGCTACGCCTCGAGCAAAGGCGTGCAGGTCGCGGTCACTCCCAGCGCCACGCCTCTGCTCACCCGCGAGGCGATTTTCAAGCTGAAAGAGGCCGGCCTCGTCCGGCTCGGCATCTCGCTCGACGGCTCGACCCCCGAAATTCACGACGCCTTTCGCGGCCTGCCCGGCGCATGGGCGCGCACCATCCAGGCCATCGAGTGGGCCAATGAAGCCGGCATTCCCATCCAGGTACACACCACTGTCAGCCGTCACAACGTCAACGACCTCGACAACCTCTGCAACTTGTTCGAAAAGCTCGCCATCGTGATGTGGAACGTCTTCTTCCTGGTTCCCGTGGGCCGCGGCCAGCTCGACGACCTGTTGAGCGGCGAGGATTTCGAGAAAGTGTTCGGCAAGATTTACGAGCTCTCGCGCCGCGCGAACTTCCAGATCAAGACCACCGAGGCGATGCACTATCGCCGCTACCTGCTGCAGCACAATCTGGAAGAGAGGAAGATGGGACACGGGCACGGCCATCCGCACGAGGCCGCGTACGAGCCCGGCGCGCCCACGGCCGACGCGAAAACGCGCAACATGGGATGGGCCACGCGCCGCGTCAACGACGGCAAAGGCTTCGTGTTCATTTCCCACGTGGGCAACGTCTATCCCAGCGGTTTTCTGCCCATTCACGCCGGCAACGTCCGCGAGACGCCGTTGGCCGAGATCTACCGCAACGCGCCCATCTTCAAGGCCCTGCGCAACACCAGCCGGCTTGAAGGCAAGTGCGGCGCCTGCGAGTACAAGGAGATTTGCGGCGGTTCGCGCGCCCGCGCCTACGCTCTCACCGGCGATCCGCTGGCCCAGGAACCCTGCTGCATCTACCAGCCCAGGAACTGGGATCCGCTGCTGGAGAACGAAGCCGAAGCCTATCGGCAAGCCGCGCCTTCCGGAACGTTGGTTTCGCCCTAAGTTCCGCCATTCTCATGGCGTGGGCCGCGCGGGCGCAGAGCACGCGAGGATTGCAATTTCCCAGACAAACATGTGAACATCTCCGCTTTCGTTTGCTGTAGCTGTCCGGAACAGGCTGACGGCTCACTTTGCCTTGGCCTGGCGCAAGCCGCCTGGTGCTGTAAACATGGAAGCAGGGTCAAAGCATGCGGATTGCGATCATCGGCGGCGGCATCGCGGGTTTAGCGGCAGCTTACGAGTTGGATAAGGCGCGCGCAGCGGGCGCGGCCGTCGAGTACGCGCTCTATGAAGAGCGGCCGCGTCTGGGCGGATCGCTTGCCTCGGAGACAGTAAACGGCGCGGTGCTGGAGCGCGGACCCGATTCGTTCCTCACGGAGAAACCCGCCGCGGCCGAGCTTTGCCGCGAGCTGGGTCTGGGCGGCGATCTGCTGCCCTCGAACGACGCCGCACGCAAGACATATATCGTGGTGCGCAACCGGCTGGTGGCGCTGCCCGACGGACTGATGTTCCTGGTGCCCACCAGGCTGGTTCCCACCGCCCTCACGCGGCTTTTTGGATTGCGCACCAAGTTGCGCATGGCTCTCGATCTGCTGCATCCCCCCACGGCCAATGGGCACGACGAGTCCGTTGCCGCCCTGGTGGAGCGGCATTTCGGCCAGGAGGCTGTCGACCGGCTGGCCGATCCGCTGCTGAGCGGGATCTATGGCGGCGACGCCGCGCAGTTGAGCGCGCAAACTGTGCTGCCCCGGCTGGTGGAGATGGAGACAAAGTACGGCTCGCTCACCCGAGGCATGTTGGCCGCGCACCGGCAAATGCGCGCCATGGCGAAGAATCCATCCAAAACTTCAAACCGCGGAGCGGCCACATTTACCGCGCTGCGCGGCGGCATGCAGCAGTTGGTAAACGCTCTCGTTGCGCGTCTCGATCCTGCATGCCTGCGCAAGGCAACGCCGGTGAGCGCCGTCCGGAAGACGGCAGACGGCTGGAGCGTCGAGGCCGGGGGGACGGCGGAGACTTTTGATGCGCTCATCATGGCCGCATCCGCGTGGGCTGCCGGGTCTCTGCTCGCTCCGGTCGATCCTGTGCTCGGCAGCGAGCTCGGCGCGATCCCCTACTCCTCGTCGATGACCGTGAATCTGATTTACGACGAGGCCGCAATCGGACAGCTTCCCGATGGATTCGGCTTCCTGGTTCCTGCCGTCGAGGGCCGATCGTTGTTGGCCTGCACGTTTTCGCACCGCAAGTTCCTGGGCCGCACGCCGCCGGGCAAGGCCGTCTTTCGGGCCTTTCTGGGCGGGATGAAACGCGAGGCGATGCTGGATGAGAGCGACGACTTTCTGATTGCGACCGTTCGCCGCGAGATGGCTGCGATTCTGGGAGCGAAGGCATTCAGCGCAGAGGTCGAGCCGGAGCACGCGCAGGTTTCGCGCTGGCGCCGCGCCATGGCGCAGTATGCCGTTGGTCACCGCGAGCGCATGGAGCGCATCTCCGCATGTGTCGCCGAGCTGCCCGGCCTCCGTCTCGCCGGCAACGCCTACGACGGCATCGGCGTTCCCGACTGCATTCGGCTGGGAAGGAAGGCGGCGCGGGAGCTGGTGGCGGCGGGGGCAAAAGCACCTGCGGCATCGCTCTGATTCGAACCGCGCTGCGGCGGCGCGGTACGGTGGCCCGCCCGTATACTCGACTTGAGAGCATGACGACCCGCGCGGACACATTTCTTGCGACGATTCTGGCTTCGACTCGCGCCACGCTGGCTGCGGCCAAGGCCGATGTGCCCGTAGCCGAGTTGGAACGCCGCGCCGCCGGGCATCGCCCGCGCGGATGGGCCGCCGCCCTGCGCCGCCAGGCCGCAAAAGGCCCTGCTGTGATCGCAGAGATCAAGAAGGCCTCGCCGTCGAAGGGACTGATCCGCGCCAGCTTCGACCCCGCATGGCTTGCCCGGCGTTACCGTGCCGGCGGCGCCGCGGCGCTGTCGGTGCTCACCGACGAGCCCTACTTCCAGGGCAGCCTGCGCAACCTGGAGCTGGCCTCGGCCGCCGTGCCTTTGCCCTGCCTGCGCAAGGACTTCATCGTCGACGAGTACCAGATCGTCGAGGCCCGCGCCCACCGTGCCGACGCCATCCTGCTCATCGCCGCCGCGCTAACAGACGGCGAACTGAAGTGCTTCGCCCAGACCGCGCATTCGCTTTCGCTCGACGTGCTGGTGGAGGTGCACACTGCCGAGGAGCTGGCCAGTGTACTCGACGCGCTGGGCGAAACCGGCGCCGGCGCCATCGGCGTGAACAACCGCGACCTGAAGAGCTTCGAGGTGTCGCAGGAAACCTCGCTCGCGCTGGTGGAGCGCATTCCGGCGAGCGTGGTACGCGTGACGGAGAGCGGGATCGCGACACACGAAGACATCGTTCGCCTGCGCAAGGCAGGATTCGATGCGTTCCTGATCGGCGAAAGCCTGATGCGCCAACCCGATCCCGGCGAGGCGCTGGCCGCGCTGCTGAAGGGCGCTGCGAGCAAGCCATGAACCTCTGGATCAAGATATGCGCCAACACCTCGCTCACTGACGCGCAACTGGCCGCTCAGGCCGGAGCCGATGCGGTTGGATTCGTCTTCGCGCCCAGCCCGCGGCAGGTGACGCCCGCGCAGGTGGCCGCCATCGTGCCTCATCTGCCGGCTGGGCCCGAAAAGATCGGCGTGTTTGTGGATGCGGCGTTTGAAGAGATCTCAGCGACGGTCGAAGCGGCCGGACTCACCGGCGTGCAACTGCATTGGGACGCTCCGCCCGAGCTGCCTGCTCAACTTCGTGCGCGATTCGGGCCGAAGCTACGAATTCTGGGCGTGGCGCACTTCGACGCAACGACCGCAGACAAAGACCCGGTCCCGAGTTTTGATTCGAATGTCGATGCGGTTCTCGTCGACTCGCGCACTGCATCCTCCGTGGGCGGCACGGGACAGACTTACGATTGGGACGCGGCGCGCCGGTCGCTCTTCGGCGCATCGGAAGGAACGAAGTACGTTGCCGCCGGCGGCCTGACCCCAGCCAACGTCGCCGAGGCCATCGCCACGTTGCACCCCTGGGGCGTAGATGTCGTCAGCGGCGTAGAAGCCGCGCCCGGCCGCAAAGATCCCGCCAAGGTCCGCGCGTTTATTGACAACGCGCGTGCCACAGAACTAAAGCGCTCAACCCGCGATCTGCGTTCCTAGTACACTTAGAAGTTCCCTCTTTTTCGGACGCAGGCGCAGGAGTTCCACATGGCATCCGTCATTCATCCGGCAAATCCCTCCGAGTCGCGACCAGGGCGCTTCGGCGTCTACGGCGGGCGCTACGTGCCGGAGACGCTGGTGGCCGCTCTCGACGAACTGGAGCACGCCTACGAAGAGGCCAAGGCCGACGCGGCTTTTCAGGCCGAGTTGAACGCGCTGCTTGCCGACTATGCCGGACGCCCCACGCCGCTCTACTTCTGTAAGCGGCTCACCGAGCAACTGGGCGGCGCGAAGATCTACCTCAAGCGCGAAGACCTGCTGCACACCGGCGCGCACAAGATCAACAACGCGCTCGGCCAGGGATTGCTAGCCAAACGCATGGGCAAGAAGCGGGTGATCGCCGAGACCGGCGCGGGACAGCACGGCGTGGCGACAGCCACCGTCTGCGCGCTGCTGGGCCTCGAATGCGTCGTCTACATGGGCGACGTGGACATGGAGCGCCAGGAGCTGAACGTGTTGCGCATGCGGCTGCTGGGCGCGGAGGTGCGCGGCGTAAGCTCCGGCTCGAAGACGCTGAAAGACGCCATCAGCGAGGCCATGCGCGACTGGGTCACGAACGTCCGCACCACCTATTACTTGCTCGGCAGCGCCCTGGGCGCGCATCCCTACCCGACGATGGTGCGCGACTTCCAGCGCGTGATCGGCAAGGAACTGAAGCAGCAGATCCTCGAAAAGGAGGGCCGCCTGCCCACGGCGATCGTCGCCTGTGTCGGCGGGGGCTCGAATGCCATCGGCGCGTTTTACGAGTTCATTCCCGACCGCCAGGTACGGCTGATCGGTGTCGAAGCTGGCGGGCGCGGCATGGCGCTGGGCGAGCACGCGGCCCGTTTCCAGGGTGGCGCGCCGGGCGTGCTGCAAGGCACGTATTCTTACGTCCTCCAGGACGAGGACGGCCAGATCGCGCTCACGCACTCCGTCTCCGCGGGACTCGATTACGCCTCCATCGGCCCCGAGCATGCTGCGCTGCACGATTCCGGCCGCGCCGAGTATGTTGCGCAGGACGATGCCGCCGCGCTCGATGCAGTTGTCAAGCTCGCGCGGACCGAAGGCATCCTGCCCGCGCTCGAAAGCGCCCACGCCATGGCTGAGGCCATCCGCCTTGCTCCTACGCTGGCCCCAGGTGACATACTGGTGGTGAACCTCTCTGGACGCGGCGATAAGGATATGGGCATTCTGGCCCGCGAGCTGAAGCTGTAGCGCGAGGTTCTTGATTTTCCCGGGTCTCAAAATCGAGACCCGGGGCACCCAATGGTTTCAAATGCTGATCCGTTTCGATCATAAGCCGGGGCTTGTCGTCTATCTGACGGCCGGTGACCCGAGTCTTGACGCGACGCGCGAAATCGCGATTGCGGCCGTCGACGCCGGCGCGGATGTGATCGAACTGGGCGTGCCCTTCAGCGACCCGCTTGCCGATGGTCCCGTCATCCAGCGCGCCAGCGAGCGCGCCCTTGCCCGCGGCACGCGGCTCAAAGATGTTCTCGCCCTCGCGCGCGAGATTCGCGCCGCACGGCCCGCCGCCGGACTGGTGATCTTCAGCTATCTCAATCCGATCCTCCGCTACGGCCTGGCGCGCTTTGCCGGCGAGGTAGCCGATGCCGGCGCCGACGGCGTTCTGGTCACCGACCTGATTGTCGAAGAGGCCGCCCTCTACCTGGTCGAAATGGAGCGCTCGGGCCTTGCGCCGATCTTTCTGGCCGCGCCCACCAGTCCCGACGCGCGGCTTGAGGCCATCGCGAAGTACTCCAAGGGTTTTGTGTACGCCATCTCGCGCGTGGGCGTGACCGGCACGCAGCAGAGCGTGGCCGCCGATGCCGCCGCGCTGGTGGCGCGCATCCGGCGATACACGCGATTGCCGGTGGCTGTGGGGTTCGGCATCAGCAACGCGGAGCACGTCGCGCAGGTGGCGGAGTTCGCGGATGCCGCAGTAATCGGGAGTGCCATTGTCGAGCTGGTGGAGCACTCGACTGCTGAGTCGGCCCCCGGCGCGGTGGCTCGATTTATCAAGGGCCTGCGCTTGCCTTACGCGGCGCTGGCCCGGTGAAAGAAGCAGCTTCTAGCCTTTAGCTCCTAGCTTGTCCAGTGGCGAACTGGGCCACGAGAGCCTGCGCCAGCGAGATGGGGCTAGAGGCTAGAAGCTAGCAGCTAACAGCTAGCTTTTCAGAGGATGCAATGACCATCGAAGAGATACGACTCCGAATCGATGTCCTGGATTGCCAACTCGTGGAACTTCTCAGCGAGCGGGCGCGCGCCGCGCAGACGATCGGCCACCTCAAGGCCGCAACTTCGCTTCCGGTCTATGAACCGGAACGAGAAAAGATTATCTACGCCAATGTGCGCGCGGCCAATAAGGGCCCGTTGCCCGACATCGAGCTGACGCATATTTACGAGCGCATCATCGACGTGATGCGGGCGTTGCAGCGGAACGAACTGGCCAGCTTGAGAAACGCCCAGGACGCCCCTTCCGAGGACGGGCTTCCGGGCCACGCCGCGGGCGCACCGGAACCCCAGCGACCCCGGCTCTACGAGCCACCCGTCGCCGGGGGCCCCGGATCGGCGCCCGAGACAGGAAAGAAACAATGATTGTCGCCATGCAGGAGAAAGCCAGCGAAGAACAGATCGATGCCGTGATCAGCGCCATGGAAGAAGCCGGCGTGGACGTGCATCGCACCACGGGTGAGTACCAGACCATACTGGCCGGTGTTGGCCCCACCGCCAACCTCGACCTCACCAAATTCGAAATGCTGCCGGGCGTGCTTCACGTGCACCGCATCAGCGCGCCGTACAAGCTGGCCGGCCGCGCCTTTCGCCCCGAAGGCACGGTCATCGCATTTCCCAACGGCGCGACCATCGGCGGACAACAGGTCGCGGTGATCGCCGGGCCCTGCGCTATTGAGAACCGCGAGCAGATCTTCGCCATCGCGGCCTGCGTGAAAGCTGCCGGCGGGGGCTTTCTGCGCGGTGGCGCCTACAAGCCGCGCAGTTCGCCATATTCGTTTCAAGGGCTCGGCATCCCCGGCCTCGAACTGATGCGCGAAGCTGCAACCACCAACGGCCTGGCTGTCGTCAGCGAAGTCATGGAGATTGCGCAGATCGAGCCCATGCTGCCTTACGTGGACTGCTTCCAGGTGGGGGCGCGCAACATGCAGAACTTCAACCTGCTGCGCGAGCTGGGCCGGGTGCCGAAGCCCATCCTGCTCAAGCGCGGCATCGCGGCCACCGTCGAGGAGCTGCTGCTTTCGAGCGAGTACATCCTCTCCGGCGGCAATTACGAAGTGCTATTGTGCGAGCGCGGCATCCGGACCTATGAAACTTCAACGCGCAACACCATGGACATCGCGGCCATCCCGGTGCTCAAGAAGCTCTCGCACCTGCCCGTGGTGGCCGACCCTTCGCACGGCACCGGCCGCCGCGACATGGTTCCCGCCATGGCCAAGGCCGCCGTGGCTGCGGGTGCCGATGCGCTGCTCATAGAAATTCACCCCAACGCCGACAAAGCTGTCTCCGACGCCGTGCAGACCCTATACCTCGACCAGTTTGAAAAGCTGGTGGGCGAGCTGCGGGGATTGGCGGCGGCCGTCGGCAGGACGTTGTAAGCTAACGGAGCAACGAGACTCCGCATGATCGAGCGCATCTCCATTCTGGGCACGGGCCTGCTGGGAACATCGGTGGGCCTCGCCCTGCGTGCCGCGGGCTTCAAAGGCGCCATCGCCGGCTGGAATCGCGGCGCGGAGCAGGGGCAGGTTGCGCTCAGGATGGGCGCGATTGATGCGCTTGCTGCCGACCCGATGGAGGCCGCGCGTGCAAGCCAGGTTACCGTGCTAGCCGTGCCCATTTTTGCCTCACTCGATTTCATGGGGAAGCTCGCCGCAGTGCTCGGCCCGGAGCATTTGATCACCGATGTGGGCAGCACCAAGCGCGTCATCTGCGAGACTGCCGCGCGGCTCTACAACACGCCCGGGCGCGCGGCGTTTCTTCCCGGCCATCCCATGGCGGGCAAAGAGCGTGGCGGCGCGGCCCTCGCCGACGCGAATCTGTTCCGCGGAGCGGTGTGGCTGTTTACCGACGACCCGGAAGCGCAGCGCTCGCCTCACTCGACCGCATTGGTGAAAGGCTGGCGCGAGTGGGTCGCCGCCATGGGTTCAAAGACCCTCGACCTGGACCCGGTGCGCCACGATGACCTGGTCGCGTGGGTCAGCCATCTGCCGCAGTTCACGGCCACGGCGCTCAGCGCTTTGCTTGAACAGGAAGTGGGCGGCGCGCCCGAGCTGAAAGACGTGGGTGGCCGCGCGCTGCGCGAGATGACGCGGCTGGGCTCGAGCCCGTTTTCCATGTGGCGCGACATCGCGCATACCAACACGGAAGCCGTCGAGCGCGCGCTCGCGGCCCTCGAGCAGCGCCTCGCCCTCCTGCGCGAGAATCTGCGCACCCCCGAGCTGCGCAACCAGTTTGAGCAGGCGAACAAGTTCCGGCGGGAGTAGTATCGGCCGGGGCGCAGCAACAGATCACTGCGATCACACGCCTCATTCCTTCGTTCTCGCGCATTCAGCGCGGAAGCCATCTGCTATCCTCAAAAGGTTGCGGACCTCACGCCGCATGGATTCGAGGCTCCGCCGTGCTCTGAGGAGTCTCTCCTTCATGTCCGATCCCTCGCGCCGCCCATCCGCCTCCGAAGCTGCAACTCCGGAATCGATGGGGTTCTTTCATCCAGCCAGGCGTCCCTACCGCTTCACCATCCTAATGTTCATCAGCCTGTTGGTCCTGGGAAGCTATTTCGCCTACGACAGCATCGGCGCTCTTGAGTCCACGCTCATCGAGGCTCTGCATCTGAACCGCAACACCATCGGCAATCTCTATTTGGCTTACTCCGCGGCCGCCATCCTCATTGTCTTCTTCGGTGGCATGCTCTACGACAAGCTAGGTCCCCGCCGGGCGAGCCTCCTGTTCTGCACGCTCGTCCTGGTAGGCGCCACCATCGTAGCCCTCGCCCAAGCGCGGTGGGAGCTTTTCGCCGGGCGGTTTATCTTCGGCGCCGGCTCGGAATCGCTGATCGTGGTGCAGAGCGCTATCATCAGCCGCTGGTTCAAGGGTCGTGAGATGGCCCTTGCCTTCGGCATCGCTCTTACCGTCAGCCGCGTCGGGACCCTCTTCAGCTTCAACACCGAAGAACTCATCGCCCGCTACTTCGGCAGCTACCGCACCGCGCTTTGGGCGGCGGCGGGCTTCTGCCTGTTCTCCGTGCTCTGCAACCTGGTCTACAACGCCATGGACCTGCATGGCGAGAAGGTACTCGCGCTGCCGAAGCCCGAGGGCGGCGACAAGATTGTCTTCTCCGATATCCGGAAGTTCAACTCTTCCTACTGGTACGTTGTCCTGCTCTGCGTCACTTTCTATAGCGCCATCTTTCCCTTCACGGCGCTGGCGACCGACATGTTCCACGACAAGTGGGGCATCCCGAAGGTCAGCACGTCCACAGGCAGCTTCCTGGCCCAGGCCTTTGTCAACTTCCGGCACATGTTCTCGACGGCGCCGGGAATGACCAGCATCATCATCTTCGCGTCCATGGTCTTCGCGCCGTTCGCGGGCGACTTGATTGACCGCATCGGCAAGCGGGCCACGCTGATGGTGGTGGGCTCGTTGATGCTGATTCCCGCCCACCTCATCATGGGCATCACCCGCTGGAATCCAATCCCCAGCATGGTCGTGCTGGGCGCAGCCTTCGTCCTGGTTCCCGCGGCCATGTGGCCATCGGTTCCGCTCGTGGTGGAGGAGAAGCGCGTGGGCACGGCCTTCGGCCTGATGACGGCCATCCAGAACGTGGGCCTCGGGTTATTCCCGCCCCTGAACGGTTGGCTCCGCGACGTCACCGGAACCTACACCGCGACCCAGATCATGTTCGCGTGCCTCGGCGTGGCCGGGCTCATCTTCGCCTTCCTCCTGTTGCAGTCGGATCGGCGTCATGGCGGCAAGCTGGAGCAGGGAAAGAACAAAGAGACGGAATTGCCCAAAACCGAAGAGGCATTGGAACAACGCTAGGTTTCCGAGTCCGTTTTGAGCGCGGCTTCTGGCGCGGGCAGTTTCGTGGGATCGATGGCATCGAGCCCCTCGGCCCGGGCGGCCTCGAGCAGCGGCGCTGAGGCCGAGACGAAGGTGATCCCGGCGCCGGGAAACATGTCGCGGGCAAGCAGCGCCGATCCCAGTTGCAGGGCGTCGGGCCAGTGCAGCGCCGTGCGGTCCAGCAGTTGCCGGGCCGCTTCCAGCACTCCGGGGCTCAGCGGCTGCTGCACCATGCGCGCGGACTCGATGCGCAGCAGTTCAAGTGCGGCGGCCGCGGCCTCCGGTACGATCTGGCCTGCCCGTTCGCGCCGCCGGATGGCCGCATAGACTTCCAGCGGCGTCACAGCCGAGATCAGCTTGCGGTTGTCCTCCACCGGCTCCATCAGCCGGATCAGCGCATCGGTGCCGGGCTCGCGCACAAACAGCTTGGCGAACGCCGTAGCCTCAAGAAAGTAAAAGCTCACTCGTTCCCCCGTTCCTCTTCAATGGCCGCCGCAACCGGCTCGCCTTGCACCTCAACCGGATGGAAGCGCTGCGCCTCTTCGGGAATGCCGGCCTCGGCGCGGTTGAGCCGAATGGTGGTCGTGGGGTATGCGGGGGTCTTGGGGTTGGCAATTTTGCTGGTGAGCACTACGCCGCGCTGAATGGCCTCGGCCAGCACCACCTGGCGCGTGTCCGGATGCTGGTTCCAACGGAAGGCTTTGCGCGGCAGGAAGGAATCGCGGAACCATTTGAGGGCAATAAAGGCATGGCCGCCGCGCTCGGCCTCAGCCAGCGCCGCGCACAGCTCTTTCACGCGTGTGTCCATATCGGCGGGCAGCACTCCTGCTTCTTCTTCGTCTTCTCCCATGGCGTGACTGGCGGCTGCGCGTGGCGCGCGGCTGAGGCGCGGCGCCGGTTCCTCGCCTTCGATGCGCTCAAAATAGATGCGCACCTCGTCGTCCTCCGGCGACCAGGTGTCGGCCAACGCGTTGCGGCGCTTGCTGCGACCGTTTTCGCTGCACAACTCCACGATGGCTTGATATCCCGGAGGCGCTAGAAATCGCAGAGCCCGCGCCATACCGGGATCTTGCGAATATGCCAGCTCGTTCAACGCTTCTTCAATAATCTCTTCGGCTGCGGGAATGGTCAGGTTGCCGTTCTCAGCGCTGTTCAGCGCAGCTCTTATTGTTCTCATTTCTTTCTCCCATACTGCCGCCCACGTCCACGGAGCCAGCAACTTCACCGGCCGGTTTGGTCATACGGCTCGGAGCTGTGCCGCGTCAGGTAGCAGCCTTCGCATTGTGAAATTCCTCAGAAGCCCTTTGGAATGAGGAAGAAGAGCTTCAATTCCTCTATTCTGAGTAATAGAAATCCGATATCAGCGTTATGCCGTCTGGTTCTATACGCATACACCCAACCACCCGGCAGGTAAAAGGAACCCCAGTAAAGCTACAGTTAATGAACCATCATATGCATCGGCAACCGGCCTGACAACAAATATTTGCCGCCGGTTTTGAGAAGAGAATCCTGCCTTCCACCAACCGCGCCAGCGCCCGCCGGCGCAGGGGCTCTCAATCGGGAGGAAAGCTTCCCCAGCACCCGCCACGGCCGCGCTTCGCTCACGGCTGACGCCGAACTTCGTAAAATAGAAACCATGCGCCGTTGTATGCAGTTGTTATTGTCTTTCTGCCTTGCATCTTGCCAACTGCACGCCTCCGACATGCCGTTCGATCTCTCCGGTCCGAAAATCGACGTGCACGTCAAGCGGGGAAACGTCACCCTCCCCATCTCCGAGGTGTCTAACCTGCTGCCTGGAGACCGGCTGTGGGTCCATCCCGACCTGCCCGAAAACCAAGCCACCCACTTTATGCTGGTGGTCGCTTTCCTGCGCGGGTCCACCAATCCGCCGCCTCCGGAGTGGTTTACGCGTGTGGAAACCTGGACGCGGGAAGCGCGCGACGAGGGCGTCTTCGTAAACGTCCCTCCCGGGGCGCAGCAGGCGCTGCTCTTTCTTGCGCCGGAGACGGGCGGCGACTTCAATACCTTGCGCAGCACAGTGCGCGGCCGGCCCGGTTCGTTTGTGCGCGCAGCCCAGGATCTGCAAGCGGCCAGTTGGGAGCGGATGCGGCTCGAAGCCTATCTCTCCGATGTGAAGGTCAGCAGTCAGTTCGACCCCGTGGCGCTGAAAGCGCGCACTGAGATGGCGGCCCGCAGCCTGGGAATCAAGATCAACGAGAGCTGCTTCGACAAACCAGCCGACGAGCAGGCCTCCTGCCTCTCGCAGAACTCCGAGGGCATGGTTCTCGACGACTCCAATGCGCAATCGCTCGTGAATCAGCTGGCGAGCGGATCCGCCCTGGACCTGATGAACCAGCTCAGCTACTCGACCATGGCTGGCGGAGGGGCCTATAGCCCCTACATCGGCGCCATCGTCGATACGGTCAAAATCCTGGATTCGCTCCACACCGCGCATTTCCAGTACATTCCGGCGCTGGCCCTGCCTAAAATCGATTCCCTCAACGTGCGGCTCAACATGCCGCCCTCTTTCCGCAATCCCAAGTCGGTCTTCGTGGTGGCGATGCCGCCGGTCGGCCCCGCCGCGCCGGAACCTCTCCATCCGGTCAACCCCGAGGAGAGCTACTGCGCGCTCAAACCGGATTTAGAGCTGCCCGCCGGCGGAGCGCCGCTGGTCTTCGCCACGCACTTGGCTCACGACCTCGTGTTGCACGTGGAAACCGGTGGCGATGGAAACGGCCACGCGGTCGACGTTCCGGTGATTGCCGACTCGGGCCGGGGCGGGCTTGTTCCCACGCAACCCATTCCCCCGCTGCCAGACGGCAAGCTGACCGCCGTAGTGCGCGGCAAATGGGGCTTTGACGATTGGGAAGGCCCGCGCTATAAGCTCGTTTCCGCGCAGTCCGACAAGTGGAGCCTGAATGCAGACGACCAATCGGCCTTGGTCGTTGGCCGCGACGACTCCGTCCGTCTTGAGGGTCAGGACTCCGGCTGCGTGGAAAAGGTGGCGGCGGAAATCGTTGGAAACCCCGCGATCCCTGTGGCATGGAAGCCGCTCAAGCCCGGCACGCTGAAGGTAACCATCCCGCTCGAAGATACCGGGCCGGGACCGGTGAGCGTCGAAGTCTACCAGTTTGGAATCCCCAAGCCGGATCGTCTGGCGATGGTGGCTTATGAGGCCGCTGCGTCGCTGGATGGATTGACTCTGAGTGCTGGAGACAAGACGGCTCTGCTCAAGGGCACACGGCTCGATGAGGTGGCAAAGGCTCAGGTTGGCGGCGTCGCCTTCACACCTTCCGCCCTGAACCACGTCGAGAATCTCGACCAGTTGCTGATGACGGCAGCGGGCTCCACGTTTGACCTGGAACCCGGCAAGCCGTACGTGGCTCACGTGGAATTAAAGGACGGCCGTACGCTCAAGGCGCCCGTCACGGTCGATCCGCCGCGACCGCAAATCGCGCTTCTCAGCAAGGGGGTTCAGCAGGATGCCGCCACGCCTCTGCCTGTGCAGTTCGGCAGCCCGGACGACCTGCCCATCGAGGGCCGGCTGGTCTTCTTTCTCCAGTCGAAGGTGCCGCCGAACTTTCCTCGCGACGAGAAAGTGGAGTTGGCCGCGGCCGACTCGAGCTTCCACACCCTGCTTACTTTAAGCGACGGCAGCCTGATGCTGGAGGATGCATCCACGGCGGTGGCAAGCGTGGATCCGCTCGCCCGTTTCGGCTCCTCGGCCTTCGGGCCGGTGCGCTTGCGCCCAATCTCCGCTGAAGGTGCGGCCGGCGATTGGGCGCCGCTGGGCATGCTGGTGCGCATCCCGGGGTTCAACGACCTGCGCTGCCCGCGCTCCGTAGCCAGACCTTGCATCCTGAGCGGAACCGATCTGTTTCTGGCCGCATCCTTTGCCGCTACGGCGTCGTTCGACAACCCTACCGACGTGCCGGCGCAGTTTACAGGAACACAGTTCGTCGTTCCCCACCCCACGAACGGCGTCCTCTATCTCAAACTGCGCGACGATCCCGCCACGGTGCAGACGCTGACGCTTCCTGTGACGCCGATCCCGGCGCCCACGTCCGAGCGGCAGGAAGTGAAACCGTTACCGGCAGTCCCCGCAACCGCTCCGGTTCCGGCCACGGCACCGGCTCCAACGAAGGCACCGGCTCCAGCACAGAATCCGGCCAACCAGCCGGATCGAGGCGCGGCCGCTCCGGATACGGTTCCCGCTTCGCCGCAAGCGCCGCCGGCCGCGCTGCCGGCGCCGGGATCGCCCGCCCCGGGCGCGCAAACCCAACCACCCGCGCCGAACTCAAACTAGCGTTCCGATTTGCAAGCTGCGAGGAGTCCCGGTTGGCTGCGAAAACTGACCGGTCTAATTGAAATATGCCCGGTTCTTCTCGGCAAACTCCGCCTTATCCGCGGGCAGCTCATCCTGCGGGAAGATCGCGCTCTGCGCGCAGATTGACGCGCAGTTGCCGCAGTCGATGCATTCATCGGGATTGATATAGACCTGGGAAACGGTTCCGGCCGCGGGATCGCCCTGGGCGGGCGCAATGGCGGCAGTGGCGCACTCCGCAACGCAAACAAAATCCTTCGTGCAGGCATCGGTTACGACATAAGCCATGGGAATCTGCTCCTCGAACGCGGGCTCGCTCTCTGTCGCGCCCGCTACTTTGAGGCTAACGGCGGCGTCCGGCCCGCGACCGTGATCCGAATCACGATTCAATCGCCGCCGGGAAAGGAATCTCCCTGATTACGGTACGCGGGCGATCTCAACCCTTTTGTAACCCTGCCTTGACGCGGCGTTCGTACGGGCTTGTCACCATGGATTCATGCCCTCCCCCCAGCCGTTCACCCTTTCTCGCGCAAGTGTTCTCCTGCTGGAACTGGAAGTGCGCCCTGCTCAGTGCAACCGCCCGCACCGGCGTTTACCTTGCAGCGCTGGCGCGCTCCGCCCCTCACGGGCGCCTCTCCATCGTTTTGGTTGAAATCGCCTATGTCACGCTCACTGCCGGCCTGTATGCCGGAATGCAGCAGCGAGCCCTCCGGCTTCGTTCCCGCCTGCTCGGCAATGCGATCGTGGCCTTCGGCGTCCCAGCGCTAGCCCAGCTCCTCGATTGGTTCTCTCATCGCGCCGTGGGAGCCGCTGTCCCCCCGCGAGCCATGCTGGCCGTCAGCCTCTTTACCGCGGTCTCGGCTCTCTTTCACCTTTTCGTGATGCGGCGCGGCGTCTTCCTCACCGGTTGTGGCCGCTCGCTCCTCGACGACTTCCGAGCCATACCGCGGCTCATCGCAGCCTTCGTGGTCGCGCCTTTTGCGTGGATCTCCTCGTTTGCTGTCCGTTCCCAGCAGGCCGCCGAGTCAGAGGCCGCGCTCTAAGGCCCGGGCTGGCAGACGCGGATCGATGGCGCGCTGCGACAGGCGATCAGGAAGAGGGCGTAGCAATTGATGAGTACGAGACGGCTTAGCGCAGGTTGAGGAATTCATCCACAGTCAACCCGGCGGTCCGGATGAGTCCTCGAAGGGTGCCGGGGGAAAGTTCCGCGTGTTGGGGTATGGTGAGGTTCGCTCGGACGCCCGGCTTCGTCAACACCAGATGGCTACCGACTTGACCACGCACCTGCCAGCCGGCCTTCTGGAAGGCTTTCGCAGCGTCCTTGCCCGAGATGTTCGCGAGCCTGCCCACAAAACAACCTCACACATTTAATCGTATGCATAGATTCAGGTGCAGTATTTCGTGGGAAAAGTTCGCGGAATGTGGAAAAGAGGGAAGAAAGAAGAATACTTACACAGCAACTACAAGCGGGGCTTCGTCCTCCGGAAGAGCCATGGCAGCCTTCTGGTCCTCGGCCCAGAGCCACGCGGTGATAGCCTCTTTGATGTTGGTCAAAGCTTCCTGTTCCGTTTTTCCCTGGGAAAAACAACCGGGCAGAGCGGGGCACTCCGCTACGATCCAGCCATCCTCGTCTTTCTTCAGGACCACGTGGAACATCATTGACGCACTCCTGCGCGGCAGCCGCGCATACACATTTATAACTCAACTGAAGCCGAAAAGCTTGGCAAAATCGCTGCGTCGCTGTAGCTCTGAATCTCTCTACTTGGATCGGCCCGCCCGAGACCGCATTTAGACTAGAAGGGTTATGGCCACTCTGAAAGCCGTGCGCGGCACCCGCGATCTTCTGCCGCCCGAGGCAGCCCTCTGGAACCGCATCGAGGCGGCGGCGCGTGCAGTGTTCGCCCGCTACAACTTCGGCGAGATTCGCACCCCCATCTTCGAGGACACCTCGCTTTTCGCGCGCAGCGTGGGCGAGGAAACCGACATCGTCTCGAAAGAAATGTACACGTGGTCCGATGGAGAACGATTCGATGAGAAGAAAATGATCGCGGAATGGATTGAAAACAACCAGTCCCGCGAGCCACAGCGGGTCCAGCCTGACCGCATCAATGTCCAAGGTAATCCGCCATTCCTTGTGAAGTTGAATGCGCTTGGTGTACAGCGACAGGTATATCGCGGCCTAATGCAGGGTCAGCATCTGACCGGAGTCACTGAGCTTGTTTCCTTTCGGCCGGTTCTATCATCGGAAGCCATTTCTTCCCTTTTGAAAGCTCGAGATCTTGCGAGATCGGATCCATCGAGCCAGCTCCAACAACATCGAATCAAGCTGCGGCTTGTTGTTCCGACATCATCTCCGTTGAATCCGTGGGTAGATCGCAGCGAAGTGGTTGTTGAGCAGTTCGAGGGGCAGTTCTTTGCGTCTTCGCAATCCCTCACCCTGCGCCCCGAAAATACCGCCGGCGTGGTGCGCGCGTACATCGAGCACGGGCTGGGCGAAAGCGGCCAGTTGCAGAAGCTCTACTACATCGGCCCGCAGTTCCGCCGCGAGCGCCCGCAGAAGGGCCGCTACCGGCAGTTCTGGCAGATCGGCGCGGAGGTCATTGGCCCTCCCTCGGCGGGTAGCGAATCGCCGTTGCGCGACGCCGAAGTCCTTGAGATGCTCGCCACCCTCCTCGACGAGCTGGGCATCACCGGCTGGACGCTCGAACTCAACTCCGTCGGCTCCGCCGCGGACCGCGAACGGTACAACCAGGCTCTGCGCGAAGCGCTCGTCCCGCTTGCTCCAAAAATGTGCGCGGATTGCCAGCGCCGCGCCGTCACCAATCCCCTGCGCGTGCTCGACTGCAAGGTGCCCGAGGACCAGCCCATCATCGCCACGCTGCCGGTCATCGCCGATTCGCTCGACGAAGACTCGCGCGCCCACTTCGCCCAGGTCACTGCGGCCCTCGACGCGGCCGGCGTGCCCTACAAGCTGAATCACCGCCTTGTGCGCGGCCTCGACTACTACACACGGACGACCTTCGAGTTCACGCATGGAGGTCTCGGCGCGCAGAACGCTCTGCTCGGCGGCGGCCGCTACGACGGACTCTCGGAATCCATCGGCGGTCCCAAAGCTCCCGGCATCGGCTTCGCCATCGGCCTCGACCGGCTCGTGCTCACGCTCCAGGCGCAGGAGTCCACACAGACTGCCGCAGCTCAGGCGGTGAAGGCGGATGCGTATGTTGCGCCGATCGGCGAGAGCCTCAACGCCGCCGCTCTCGTTCTGGCGCGCGAGCTGCGCCGCGCCGGCCTCCGCGTCGAGCTTGGTGACGGCAGCTTCCGCCTGAAAAAGTCCTTCGAGACCGCCGACAAGATTGCCCGCCGCATCGTCATCCTCGGCGAAGACGAGCTGCAATCCGGTATCCTGACAGTGAAGGACTTCGCCTCAGGCACACAAACAAAGGTTCCTCGCGCGGAGCTGGCCAAGTTTCTGAATGGATGAGCCTACCGCTGGTTCCAACCTATTGTTCATCCGCCCGGAACGCTCGGAACGAGAACGGCAAGAAGTGTCTCGCCCGGCCCGCAAGCGAGTAGAAGGATACTGGAAGTGCTCGACTTTTTAGGCAATCTGGAACGGACGCATCTTTGCGGCGAGCTGCGCGCCGCCGACGCCGGCCAGCAAGTGGTTCTGATGGGCTGGGTGAACCGCCGCCGCGACCACGGCAACCTCATCTTCCTCGACCTGAGAGACCGCAGCGGCATCTGTCAGATTGTTTTGGATAAAGAGCTCACGCCCGACGGCCACGCCAAGGGCGAGCAGGTGCGCCCCGAGTACGTGGTCGCCGCCGTGGGCAAGGTGCGCTTGCGCTCGAAGGATACCGTCAATCCCAAAATGGAAACCGGCGAGATCGAGATCGAAGCCACGCAGTTGCTCGTCCTGAACGACACGCGCCTGGCGCCGTTTTCGCCCGCCGAAGAAGCCATCCAGAACGAGGAAGTCCGCCTCAAATACCGCTACGTCGATCTGCGCCGTCTCGAGATGCAGCACAACTTCCGCCTGCGCCACGATATTACGTTGGCCATCCGCGAAAGCCTGAGCCGGCAGGGCTTTCTTGAGATCGAAACGCCGATCCTGACCAAATCCACGCCCGAGGGCGCGCGCGATTTTCTCGTTCCCAGCCGCGTGCATCCCGGCGAGTTCTACGCGCTGCCCCAGTCGCCGCAAATCTTCAAGCAGATCCTCATGATCTCCGGCTTCGACCGCTATTTTCAGATCGCCCGCTGCTTCCGCGACGAGGACCTCCGCGCCGACCGCCAGCTCGAGTTCACGCAGGTCGATCTGGAGATGAGCTTCCCGCAACAGGAGACGGTCTTCGGCGTCGTCGAGCAGTTCATGAAGGCGGGCTTTGCCGCGGCCGGCGTCGATCTGCCGATTCCCTTTCCGCGCATCTCCTACGACGAATCCATGCGCCAGTATGGCACCGACAAGCCCGACCTGCGCTTGCCCGGACTGACCGATGTGCGCCCGGCGTTTACCGACGCGGCTTTGGCCACGCTGCAGATCGATCCCGCTCTGCCGGTCGTGGCACTGCGCGTTCCCAACGTCAGCGAGCTCAGCCGCAAGGAGCGCGAAGAAAACCATCCCCTCTTCGACCAGAAGAAGGGCGCGAAGTTTATCGACGACTTCAAGCGGCTGGCCAAGAGCTTCCCTGAGTCGGCCGCGAAGGTGCGCGAGCTCGCGGGCGCAGCCGAGGCCGACTTCGTCATCATCGTGGCCGGCGATCCAACGCATCACATCAAGGCTAGCGACACCAAGTTCCCCGGCCGCCTATCCGAGCGCGAGATCAATGTTTACGCCGCCGCGGGCAACTTCCGCGCCGAGTTGGCAAAAAAGTACGCCGGCCGCCACGGGGCATTCCGTATTACCGATGAGGTCGTCCAGAGCACGGCAGCGCGCAGCGAGGCGAGTGAACTGATCGACGGCAGGCAGGCCTTCCATCCCATGTGGCTCACGGATTTCCCGATGTTCGAGTACGACCTGGCTTCAGGCAAGTGGGTACCGGCGCACCATCCCTTCACCGCGCCCATTGAAGCCGACATGGCCAATCTGGTCAGCGATCCGGCCAGCGTTCGCGCCAATTGCTACGACCTGGCGATGAACGGCCTCGAGCTCGGCTCCGGCTCCATCCGCATTCACCGCAAGGACGTGCAGCAGCAGATTTTCTCCTCGCTTGGGATTAGCGAGGAGGAAGCAAAAGCAAGATTCGGCTTCTTCCTCGACGCGCTCGAATACGGCACTCCGCCGCACGGCGGCATTGCGCTGGGCCTCGATCGCATCGTGATGTTGCTGGCAGGCGCCTCCAATCTTCGTGAGGTGATCGCCTTCCCAAAAACGGCGAAGGCTATCGACCTGATGGCCGAAGCTCCGACCGCCGTCACCGAGCAGCAACTGAAGGAGCTGCACATTCGCGTGGCGCGATAAGCGGGCCTGTGCGCTCGCCGGATCCGCAATGGGCGGCTCAAGGGGACGCCACGCGAAGCCCGTTTCACTCGACGCGCTTTGCGGTTAGTATTGAATGTTAAATCCATTTTGAAAGTTCTTCGCACCGTCTGGCCGGGAAGGGCGCCGGGTCTTCCCGCGCCACGGCCCACGGATGCGACGGCGGAAGGAGCGCAGGGCAATGAGCGAATCCAGAGCAGTGCAAGCCTCAACGGCCAGCCGCGAACGGCTTTTGAAATCTATCCGCCACGAGCAGCCCGATCGTATTCCCATAGACTTTGGCGGCACGGGCGTGACCGGCGTGCACGCCAGTTGCGTTGCCGCGCTGCGCGACTACTACGGCCTCGAAAAGCGCCCCGTGCGCGTGCACGAACCCTACCAGATGCTCGCACTCATCGAGGAGGACCTGCGCGCCGCGATGGGCGTTGACGTGGTAGGCGTCTTCTCGCGCAATACCATGTTCGGTTTTCCCGCGGAGCGCTGGAAAAGCTATATCTTCAATGGCCTTGAAGTGCTGGTGCCGGGAGACTTCAATACCATGATCGACTCGAGGGGTGACACGCTGATCTTTCCCGAGGGCGACACGGCGGCGCCGCCAAGCGGCCGCATGCCGCGGGGCGGCTACTTCTTCGACACCATCGTTCGCCAAGAGCCGGTTGACGAAGAGAAGCTGAACCCGGAAGACAATCTGGAGGAGTTCCAGCCCATCGGCGAGCAGGACCTGGACCATCTGGCGCGTGCGGCGCGGGGTGCTGCGGCCACGGGCGCCGGAGTGATCGCCAGCTTCGGCGGCACGGCCTTCGGCGACATTGCGCTGGTTCCCGGGCCATTCCTCAAGCATCCCAAGGGCATTCGCGACGTGACGGAGTGGTACGTTTCGACAAGCAGCCGCCGGGACTACATCCACAAGGTCTTCGAGCGCCAGTGCGAGATCGCGCTTCAAAACCTGGAGCGCATCTATGCCGCGGTTGGCGGCAACGTGCAAGTGGCTTTCATCTGCGGCACGGACTTCGGAACGCAGACCTCCGCCTTCTGCTCGGTGAACACCCTGCGCGATCTGTATTTCCCCTACTACAAGCAGGTAAACGACTGGATCCACGCGCACACGCCGTGGAAGACCTTCAAGCACAGTTGCGGCGCCGTCTCAAAGTTCATCCCCTCGTTCATTGAGGCGGGATTCGACATTCTCAATCCCGTGCAATGCTCGGCCACGGGCATGGAACCCGAAAAGCTCAAAGCAGAGTTCGGCGAGCGCATCGTCTTCTGGGGCGGAGGCGTGGATACGCAGAAGGTGCTGCCCTTCGGCACGCCCGCCGAGGTGCGGGAACAGGTCCTGCGCCGCTGCGAAATCTTCGCGACCGGCGGCGGATTCGTCTTCGACTCGATCCACAACGTGCAGGCCGCCACGCCGGTGGAAAACATCGTCGCCATGCTCGATGCGGTGCACGAGTTCAACGGCCGCGAATAGCCGCCCGGGAACTCCAGCACGCGGTCTCCCGGAGAATGACAACGACTGCCTGTCATCCTGAGCGGAGTTTGGCGTTTTTTGCCAAACTGAGTCGAAGGATCTGCGGTTGTTTTTTGCCACTCCTTACCTGGCGCAGCACCGCCGGGTAGTGGGTCAGATGATTTCCACAGGAGATGAACTAGAAGCAAACAGTGAATGAATTTGTCGATCCTGTATAAATAAAAACACAACGACTGAGAATGTCTCGGCCAATAAGGGCATGTATACCTTGCTTCAGAAATAGTTCGCAAGCGGATACGCGTAAATTTGATATTGCCAGGGGTGTGTCTTCAGCGCTTGCGTATATTTTGAAATCCACGTCGTAGGTATCTGCCGTATGTGTGCCGGTCCCTGTACTCGGCGTAACAATTTCAATGGTTCCTGTAGGAGTGAGGTTGAGCGCAGCCAACACCGTTGGGTCAATAGATGTATGGGATGCGCCCGTATCTATTAGGGCTCTTACTATTTGTTGTGTAGGAACCGGCTGCTGCGCCGCTTCAAGTGCCTGACGCCTTCCATCTGATACTGCAACTACTGCATTTACAACAGGCCCAGGAGCATCGAGCGTAAGGGTAAAGTGCGGCATTATGCAGTTTTCCGAACGGGCGTGATGGGCCTTGTGAAGTAGTAGATGGGCTCTACTGCGTGAATCTGCTTCACGAGGAATGGTGTCAAGCCAAATTGCTTATATCCCTCTTTCAGGGCATCGTCATATGACGCAAAAAGGTCGATGACCGCTTCGCCCTGAATTAAGACATATTTCCCCTCATGCTGCTTGAGTTCAGCCAACTTCGCATTGTACGTGGCGATTTCTTTTTCGAGTGCCATGGGGTCTCCAACAGTATAGCGGGATTATCCCGCTGTCAATTGGGACTTTCTGATGCAATTATGTCACCATTCGGTGGCTGGAATAGCCAAGAATTCGTTAAGACGCCATGCAGAGACAGTCGAGGATCGACCTGCCGTCCAGAAGTTTCACCATTTCTTCGATAGTCCACACATGGTTTGCGATCCCCGCTTCCATCGCAGGCGTGACGCGCAACGTCTGATGCACGCGGCAGAAGTTGTAGTACATAAAATAGATTGCCAGCATGTGCGCGTGGTTCTCCGCCTTCTTTGAAAAGGCATTTGTCAGCCGAGTAAACCGTCTCATACTCATGCGCATGGTGAGGTTCTGGCGCTCTACATAGGACGTGCTGATGTGTTTCGGATCGGGTTGTCCGATTACTTGAACCGATTCCGTGCCGATGCACACGCCCGGACTGTATCGGGTATCGGGCCGCGCAGGAGAACCGTACAGCTTTATCAGCATCGCGTAGTCCACGTCCATACCGAACGCACCTTCGACGGCTTCCACATAGGCCCTGTGCCCGTCCGTGGTGATCTGTACACGCGTGGTCAAGCGCGATGCCACATCCTGCATGAAGTCCATTGCATAGTCCGCATCCCTGCCGCCGCACAAATAAGAAACGATGAGCTTGGAATCCGCGTCTAGCGCAGTCCAGGTCCACAAGCTGCCCGCCCCCTTCGCCCGCTGTTCTTTGGAAACGTTCTTTTCCTTGCCATAGCAGAACGACCAGACTTCGTCGCACTGGATGCGTTTCGAGGCCACGTGGCGCACGTTCTCATCGTGGTAGGCCGCGCAGACCTCACCGAGATCGGCCAGCAGGGAAAGAACCGTTCCTTTAGCGACGCCGGTCATACGGCACGTGGAACGAATGCTGTTCCCTTCCACCAAGGCCGATACGACTTGAACTCGTTGCGAAGTACTCAAGCGACTCATGATGCTCTCATTATGCTTGAGCGGTAATGCATTGTCAAGCATCATTTTTGTGTCGATGTGCATCAAATTTAACAATTGTATCTCAAATATCTAATTCAGAATGATATATTTACAGAGTTTTCAACATTTCCACACTCTGATGGTCACAGCGCCTTGAACTATTTGAGATTTAATAGTTGTATAATGAGATTCATCGGAAGGGGGTTGAGTCAATGACAAACGGCTTTACCGAAACCATTGAGAAGATCATGGCCGAGATTGAGACTCATGTTTCGTCTCTAAAGAGCAACCCAGAATGGACCCAGATCGAAAAGCTATACCGCGCTCTGAGCACCATCGAGGGTTTGGCGGAAGTTCCTCAAACCACGCTAGCGGAAATCTTCGGGTTTTCTGATGCGGGTTCCAGAGTTTCTGTCCGAGCAGGGGAATTCATTGGGATGGATGCCCTCGATGCGGCAAAAGCCTATCTCGAAAAGAAGCAAGATTCTGCGGCGTCACTGGACGAGATCGTAGACGCATTACAAACGGGAGGCGCAAATCTCGTGGCGCGCGACTCCCTCAGAACCTCGCTGGCACGGAGCACGTGGGATGTTGTGAAGGCTCCCGGACAAGAACTGTATCAGCTCGTCAAGTACGCACCGCACGTAAAGCGCGGAAAGAAGAAAGCATCGACGCCCGCTTCGGCGTCAACACAGATTCCGCAGGGCGAACCCCCCGAATCAGAACCGGAAGAAGGGGATGTAGAACCGGCAGCCGGCGGTGAAGATTCTGCATAACGCAGAAACGCCCGGCTGCGCTAACAGCCGGGCGAATCCTACAGGAAGGAGAGAACCGGGATGATCCAAATCAGCCATTCTCACCATAGGTACGTGGTCACGATCCGCTTACGCGGCGTAGTAATCACGATTGACATACCACCATAGGGCGCAAGCCCTAGTCAACTAAAATCGGGCGGGTAAGGAGCGGGTGCTCCCCCGCCTGGTTACATTATATCAACCCGCCCGATTCCAGCGTGTCGCGGCTGCTTTCCTAGCTATGGCGGAACGCCTCTTGCTGGACAGAGATTCCGCTCGCGCCTTGCCTCCCCTTAGTCCTCCTAACCGTCCAAGCGCAACGGCTGCCGGGTTCTTTTCCTGGTTCGGCTTGAGAGGTCCACCTATTGCCTGCTCAACTACGCGCAAGGCATTCTGTGCTAAATCAGGTTTACGTTTTGCCATGCCCTTATGATGCTTGACCGCTAAAGCGGACGCAAGCCCTTGTGCAAAACACTTGACCCACTACCCACCGCCGCCGCGCCTTGGGAAGCACCCCGCCTCTGTGGTATATTTTTCAAGGTGCGGGAGAGATTTTCTCCTCCGCTCGAGGTCGCGCAAGATGGTCTCTCGCGCGGCTTTATGGACCCCTCCGGACGCGTAGCTCAACTGGCAGAGCATTCGGCTCTTAACCGACAGGTTGAAGGTTCGATTCCTTCCGCGTCCACCATGCCCTCGACAATCTGAAGAATTCTCCGAGGCGGCTTATTCCGGCTTACGCATTCACGCCCCTCTGCCTGAAGCGGCCGCACATGGCCACAATGGGCAGCGGGGCGTGTTCCACATCACAGCAACTGCGCGTGAGCAACGCTCACCATAATGGACGGCGGTGTGTTCCTGGTCGCCGAGAATCCGCCTGGGGGCTAACTAACGTAGTTTGAGCAGTTTCACCCGAACCGCCCAAGCCGCTCAACCCTCTGGGCCCATCCTCGCGGCAGGTCCGCGCGCGGGAGCTTCCCTATGACGGACCTTCGCGGCCCAACGCGGCGGAACTTTCTCACGCAGTGCCTCACGGGGGCTGTCGCCCTCGGGGCCGGCCCCATTCTCCGCGCGCCGGCAGAGCAGCCCGCGCTCGCAGCCAAATCCCGCGTGGTCGTTGCCCGCGATCCCCAGCTCCGCGGCACGGGAACGGACATCGATCCACGCCGCCTTGAAGCCCTGCTCGACCGCGCCATACAGGCGCTCTTTAACCGCGACCACGCCGCGCCCGAAAACGCCATCGCCGCGTGGCGCCGCATCGCGGGACCCGGTGACACGGTCAGCCTGAAGGTAAACACGCTCGGCGGCCGCGGCATCTCCACGAATGTCGATCTTGTTTCCGCCATCTGCGAGCGCCTGCAGCAGGCCGGCGTCAAAGCCTCCAACATCGTCGTCTGGGACCGCGGCAGCGAGGAAATGGAGCGAGCCGGCTTCCGCATCGCCGTCGGCGGCGACCGCGTGCAGTGCTACGGCACCGACCGCGTCGATTACGAGGATGATCTCTCCGCCTGGGGCAGCGTGGGCAGCCGTTTGTCCAAAATCCTCACCCGCTCCTCCAGCGTGCTCATCAATCTCCCTGTGCTCAAGGACCACGACGGCGCTGGCGTCACCATCGCTCTCAAGAACATGTACGGCGTTATTCACAATCCCAACAAGTACCACCCCAACGGCTGCGATCCCTACATCGCCGACCTGAACATGCTGCCTGAGATTCGCTCGCGCATGAAGCTCGTCGTCTGCGACGCCATCACTGCCATGTACGAAGGCGGACCCGGATTCAAGCCCGAACACAGTTGGAAGGCAAACAGCTTGCTTGTCTCTCAAGATCCCGTCGCTCTCGACTCGACCGGCTGGCAGATGATCGAGCGCAAGCGTGCGGAGATGGGACTGAAGACCCTCGAAGCCGATAAGCGCGCGCCGCACTACATTGCCACCGCGGCCGACTCCGAGCATCGCCTGGGCCACTGCGACCCCAGCCGCATCGCGGTCGTCGAAGCGTAGGCTCGTCGCCTGGAGGTGCATCATGAAATCCAAATCCGTAGCTGCAGAAAATCTGGCGGACACGCCCTTCGACCGCCGCTCGTTCCTTAAGTGCGCCCTGGCCTCAGGAGCGGCGCTCGGCTCCGGCAAGCTGGCTGCGCCTGCCGCTGCTGTCCCCATTGCATCCAGCGCCGCGACGCAGAGCGATGCGCAATTCACCTTTGAGGCGCGCTTCTATGAGAAGCTGCCCGGCCGCAAGATTCGCTGCAAGCTCTGCCCGCGCGAGTGCATCGTGGGCGACAAGGAGCGCGGCTACTGCGGCGTGCGCGAAAATCGCGGCGGAACGTATTTCACGCTCGTCCACTCCCGCGTGTGCGCCGCCCACATCGATCCTATTGAGAAGAAGCCGCTCTTCCACTACCTGCCCGGCACCACGGCCTTTTCCATCGCCACCGCCGGCTGCAACGTCAACTGCAAGTTCTGCCAGAACTGGGACATCTCGCAGTCGCGGCCCGAGGAGATTCCCGCCGAATACATTTCTCCGCATCAGGCAGCGGCCGTCGCCCAGCAATACAACTGCCCCACCATCGCCTACACCTACAGCGAGCCGGTGGTCTTTGCCGAGTATCTGATGGACACGGCCGATGCCGGTCACGCAGCCGGCGTGCGCAGCATCGTGGTCTCGAACGGCTACATGCAGCACGACTCGCTCGTGGAGGCCTACGGCAAGATGGACGCGGTCAAGATCGACCTCAAGGCCTTCACCGAGTCCTACTATGCCAAGGTCGTCACCGGCCAGTTGAAGCCTGTCCTCGAAACGCTCGTCACTTTGCGCAAGATGGGCAAGTGGAACGAGATCGTCTACCTTGTGATTCCCACACTCAACGACGATGAAACAGAGTTCCGCGGCCTGGCCGCATGGATCAAGGCCAATCTCGGCCCCGATGTCCCCCTTCACTTCACGCAGTTTCATCCCGAGTATCTGCTCAAGAATCTGCCCATCACGCCCGTGCCTACGCTGGAGCGCGCCAAGGCCATTGCGGACGCCGAAGGCTTGCATTACGTCTACATCGGCAACGTGCCCGGACATCCCGCCCAGAACACCTACTGCCCGCAGTGCCGCAAGATGCTCGTCGAGCGCGTCGGCTTCACGGCCAGCCAGATGCTCATCCGCAAGGACTCGACCTGCCCGTTCTGCCGGCACAAAATCCCGGGAATCTGGCACGCTTGACCGTATTCGGGAGGTCCTGCCCCATGAAATTCGCAAGGAGTTCCACCATGGCTTGGTTGATGACACAATGCATCGCACTCCTGGTCACCGTGCCCATCCTGCACGTTCGCGCAGCGGGAGACGCATCCGGACCGCAAAAAGTCAGGCCGCCTGCCGTCGCCGGCGCATTCTATCCCGCCGATCCCCAAGCACTTTCGCAAATGATCGACGATATGCTGGCCAAGGCCATGCCTCCGCCCGTCGATGGCGAGATCCTCGCCGCGGTCGCGCCTCATGCGGGCTATCCCTACTCCGGCCCCGTCGCTGCGTGGACCTACGCCGCGCTCAAAGGCCATAAGTACTCGCGCGTCGTCGTCATCGCGCCCTCGCACTACGTCGCCTTTGACTTCACCTCGGTGTACGACGGCGACGCTTACACCACGCCCCTCGGCCAGGTTCCCGTCGACAAGGAGTTCGCGCGCCGGCTGGTGAAGATGAGCTCCACCATCCAGCTCTCCGACAAGGGTCACCAGGCAACCCAGGACGCTCCCGAGCACTCGGTCGAGGTCGAACTGCCCTGGCTGCAAAAGATCCTCGGCAATTTCGAGCTTGTCCCCATCGTGATGGGCGATCAGAGCTACGAGAGCAGCCGCGCACTGGGCGTCGCCCTGGCCAAGATGCTCCGCGACGATCACGACACGCTCGTGCTCGCCAGCTCCGATCTCTCCCATTACCACACCTACGGCGAAGCCGAGACCATCGACCACAAGACCCTGAACGCGCTCGAGGCCTACGACTACCTCAGCATGTCGCGCAACTTCGAGTCGCGTGTGTGGGAGGCGTGCGGCGGCGCGCCCATTGTGGCCGCCATGATCTACGCCGAGCGCATGGGCGCCAACAAGGCCGAAGTGCTCCGCTACGCCAACTCCGGCGACGTCACCGGCGACCGCTCGCGCGTCGTGGGCTACAGCGCCGATCTCTTCATCAAGTCCACGCACAAGGCCGGCGCGGTCCCGCCGTTCTCGCTCACCGATCAAGAGAAAGCCGAACTCCTCGCACTGGCCCGCAAGTCCGTCGAGTACATGATCCAGAAGAATGAGCCCTACGCGCCGCTCCCCAGCGCGAGCGAAACCCTCAACCGCGAGTATGGCGCCTTCGTCACTCTCACTGAAAATGGCTCGCTGCGCGGCTGCATCGGCTACACCGCGCCCATCAAGCCGCTCTACATGACGGTGCGCGACACTGCCACGCTGGCCGCTCTGCGCGACCCGCGTTTCTCGCCCGTCAGGGCCTCCGAACTCCCCAAGCTCGCCTACGAAGTCTCCGTGCTCTCGCCGCTGCGCCGCGTCACCGATATCGAACAGATCAAGGTGGGCCGCGACGGCCTGCTGATGAAGAACGGAGACTCCGAGGGCCTGCTGCTCCCTCAGGTTCCCGTCGAGCAGAAGTGGGACCTGCCGACCTTCCTCGAACAGACCTGCGCCAAAGCCGGCATGGACCCAAACTGCTGGAAGGACGAGAACACAGACATCTTCAGCTTTACGGCGGTGGTCTTCAACGAGCACAAACCGTAGGAAAGGCAGGGATCAGGGATCAGAGGTCAGGGAGTAGGACCATTCCTGTTCATTTTGCGGCGTGGAATATCGGGAAAATCGGGAGCAACGCCTCCTAGATCCGCCAGTCTTCTTGCGGCTTTCTGGCCGATCAGTTCCGCCCGCACCGCCGGCAGCAACGCCGCCGCATTGATCGCTACGCCCAGCCACGCCGTCTTCCAGAAGCCAAACACAGGAATCAGAAAGGTGCTCAGCGCCAGCGCGCCGGCGCATCCGCCCAGCAGGTCGATGGCATACAGCACGCCCAGCGCCGAGCGTTGGCCGCGATCGCGCAAAAAGATCCCCGCCGCGACGACGAATTGATACCCGCCCATCACCCCCGCCAGAGCCGCCAGCGCGGGGAAGATCACCTGTGCAGCAATCCACTCGCCCGCCGTCGAGGAAAAATTCCCGAGCAAGCTGACCACAAGCAGCAGCATCGGACCGGCAGCAGCGAGCAGGAGCTGCACCCGCACCATCCGCCAGCCTTTCGCTGCGCCGCCGTGCCCCATCGCCAGCCAACTGCCCAGCGCAATGCCCGCCATCAGCAGTCCGGTCAGGATCGCCAGCCCGGTGTACACGTACCCGAACACCGCTTGAAAGCCGAGCAGCAGAAAAATCTCGAGCGCCATCAGCGTGAATCCCGTCGCCGCCACGCACGAGCCTGCAGCCGCTCGCTCGCGCCGCTCGCGCCCCGGCAGAAACACCAGCAGCCCTGCACCCACAAGCAGCGCAATCGCCAACCAGTCCGCAACCTTGCCGAACTCCACGTGCTCCGCCGCGCGAAACCACCCGGCGTACCCCGACCGGAACTGCGCGCTCCACAGCACCACGTCGAACGCATAGGCGATCGGCGTGAAGTCCCGGTTCACCGGCGTTGAAGCCGACGGCGCCAGCTCGGTTTCCGCCTGCTCCATGCGGTCGGGCATCATGCGATAGGGGATGAAGTACTCGCGTACGTACTGCGTGTTCAGCTTTCGCTCGCGCAGCCGCGCGACGAGCACTTGCGGGTCAGTTGTCAGAACGGCGGGCTGCATGGCGCCGAAAAAGTGAATCGTCTCGCCCGGGATCGCCGCCTGATACGGAAACACCTCGCCGAGCGTGCGCCGGATCGACTGCAAAAATGCCGCCAGATCCGGGCTGATCGTCTCCTCCGACGAGCGTAGTTGAATAGCGAGCAACCCACCCGGCTCCAGGTGCGCGCGCGCCAGGCGGAAGAACTCCGCGGTGTAGAAACGGTTCAACTGCGCCGTCTGCGGGTCCGGCACATCCACGACGATCGCGTCGAATTTCTCCCCGGTTTCGGCCAGGTATCGCCGGCCATCGAGAAAATGCAGATGCACGCGCGGATCGGAATCGAAATCCGCCGTCTGCGCGGGGAAATATTGCCGCGCCATGCCGATCAGCGCCGGGTCCAGTTCCACGTAGTCGAGACGCTCGACCGTCGGATGTTTCAACGCCTCGGCCACGCCGCCGTTCACGCCTCCGCCGATGAGCAGCACCCGCCTGGGCGCCGCGTGCTCCAGCAGCGCGTAGTCGACCGCCTCCTCGGCCGCGGCCGGATCGGGCGCGTTGGCCAGGATCGCGCCGTTCTCGTAGAGGCTGCGGATTGCGCCTCCTTCGCCCTCGCCGGTTTCCGTCACCGTCAAATTGCCGTAGATCGTTTCGCGCGCGCCCACTACGTTGAAGCCGCGCCACAGCCGTGCCCGCGCCGCCGCATCCCACTGCGGCGCAACCCAGGCCAGCAGCGGAACCGCGGCCAGCGCCGCCGCACCCGCCAGCACGGCAACCTGGATGCGGCGCATTCGCAGCATAAGCGCCGCAGCCACCGGGAGATTCAGCAATCCCACGAGGACCGCGATCTGAAAGCCGTCGAGGTAGCGCACCAGCAGCACGCTGGCCACGATTCCGCCCAGCCCCGAGCCCGCCGCTTCCAGCAGATAGGCCGTGCCGGCGGCCGCGCGCGCCGAAAGCCCGCACTCCGCCTCGGCCATGCGCGCCGCCGCCACAAAAAGCGCGCCCGACGCCGCGCAAAACACGCTCAGGCACACCAGCGAGGTGAGCAGCATGGGAACCGGACCGACCAGTTCGCCCGGCACGGTTTGGAAAAGCGCCTTCGCGCCGCGCAGCGCCCAGACCGCCGCTGGCAAGCTTGCGGCCAGCAGGCACTCGAGTACGGCAACGGCAAGTCGCGACCTGCTGCGCCCCAGGCCGGTCGCGGCGGTCAATACACTCCACACGCCGCTCCCCGCCGCCGTCCACAGCAGCCACGTCGCCAGCAGGATTCCCAGCGCGATCTCGTTTCCGTTGAAGACCTGGATCAGCTCGCGCATCAGCACGATCTGGCCCACGACGGCGCTGAAGCCGCAAAGCGCAAGCGCCGCCCGAGCGCCAAGCGCGGACGCGCCCTTCGCTTCAGACATCAATGGCCGGTTCGCTGCTTTCACTGCTACGGAATTAAAGGAGCGCAGCCAGGGAATTGCAAGGATGGCCAGCACAGTGAACAGTGGTCAGTGATCAGTGGTCAGTTCACAATTCGGGGCTTCAGGTTCGCTGCGGCTCATAGCGCAAATGGGCAAAAAGGGCTGATTCGCTTATAAAAAAGCCCGTTTTGCTGACACTTGGCGACGTTTGGCGACGAAAATCGCCGCGGTTTTGGGCCATTTCTGGAATACGTTTGTTGATTCTGAAAGACTTATGCAGAGAAATTAGCCGTTTTGATACCAGGAGGGGGTATAGGGGGGTAGGGGTAAGTGAAAAAGTGGTCAGTGGTCGGTGGTCAGTGACCCGTGGACAGCGCACAGGGCCCGGAAGGCGGTTGGGGAGCGGTTCTGGTCTGGTCGTCGATCATGGAACCATTGTGCGCGAAACGGCGGTAATTCCCTGCAAAGTTCGGGAGAGAAATTTTTGGCCATCCGGCAATGGGGTTGAGTCCGTATGTGCTTCGAAGGAATGGAGAAGCGAGGCGGCGGGAGGCGAGGTTCAGGGCCGGGAAGGAAGGAGCAGCGAGGCTGGAGGGCTTGACACTGGAAGCGCACAGGCGCGGCAGCGGGTAATGGCGCGGAAGTGTTAGCGCATGGAGCTAAAGAGTCATTGAGCCGGCAATGGTAACGAGTTTGAATGTTACATGCGTACCCCTGGCGAAGACGCCGGGGCGGACGCGGTTTCTGACCGTTACTGAATCGGCATCCCGCTTCATTCGCTGAACAGTAAACCTCGACTACCAAGGAGTACCGAAATGAACAGCCTGTTTCTGCAGCTTTACGCGAAATTCCAGGGCCTGAAGAACGGAGAGGAAGGTCAGGATCTGGTCGAGTATGCCCTACTGGTTAGCCTGATTGCTCTCGTTTGCATCTCTGGCGTCAGCCATGTGGCTACGGCCGTAAACACGGTGTTCACCAACATCAGCAACTCGCTGTCGTAAATCCGGCAAGGCGCTGCCAGCAAGCGCGGAACCGAACGCCGTCGACCGACAAGGCGTCACTTCCCTCTGAGTTCACACGAAGCCTCTCGGAAGCGAGGGGCTTCGGTGCGTTTGGCCTATCGAGGGCGGAGCTGAAACTGCGCCAATTTCCCACCAATCGAGTGGAGAAGTAGGGCGCCAGTGATCGGAGTTTAGGTGCAAGTGGGAAGGAACGGCGGGGGCGGAGGGCTTGACATCCGCGGGGCGGGGAAGGGGAAATGGTGCGCCCGGAGAGATTCGAACTCCCGACCTAATGCTCCGGAGGCATTCGCTCTATCCAGCTGAGCTACGGGCGCGCTTCAACAGGATACCGCAACTCGAACCGGCTTGGGACCGCGTCGGTGGGCCGCCCGCCCTTCACGATTGGCAGAGTTGTTGAAACACATTGTGGATGAAGGTGACATTGTCGCATTGCAGATAACGCATTGCGCCGCCCATGCGGGAAAAGCTTTTGCAAAACCGCAGGTAATAAGCGGCGTTGGTCTTCGGCGGTTCGCCTTTGGTCCAATCCCAATTTCCGCCATCCTGCAAATCGACGACATAAATGGAGTGGCCTGTGACCACGCCGCGGCCCGCCTGGAGGCGAAGATTATTCACGCAACTGAGGCTCTTCTCAAAAACCTGCGGCCCCATGATTGCGGAACCGACGGACATCACAACGCCGTTTTCCAGTCCAGCCACCGATCCGCCAAACAGCTTGAAATCGCTTCCAGCCGCCCGCCCGATCACCGCTCCATTGAAAATCGGATGGTTGGTAATGATGTCATAGCCAATCCCCGGATGCACCGTAAGCGGAACTCCGCGCCGCCACGCGGAAGCGAGGATCGAGGCCTGTTTCCAGCGATGGACGACCTCCGTACGGCCAGGCGAGACGTGGCCGGCCAGCATCGCGCGCAGCAGGTCGCAACGAGCCGAAGCAAGCGGATGTCCCGGTTCGGCGCTGATTGCGTCCTCCAACTCCTTTATTGACGGAAGCGTCGCCCCGTCCTCGCAAATGAAACGCCCGAGAGCAGCCCCGTAACCCAGTCCATCCAAAGCTCCGGCCATGATGGCAAGATGAATATTCGTCGCAGTCTCGTCCCAGGCGCCAAAGGTGCCGCTGGCCACGTTCATTTCCACGCTTTCCGTACTGGCTCCAAACCATGCATATTCCCAGTCGTGGATTGTGCCCGCGCCGTTCGTGGCCAGGTGTGTCAGCCATCCGTTCTCCATCATGCGATCGAGAATCAAGGCGGCTCCATTGCGCAGAAGGTGAGCGCCGTAAATCAACATCACGCTGGCGCCACGCTCGCGGGCCTGGCGGATGTCGCTTACGCAACGCTCAACAACCGGGACCAGATCGGGCTTCAATGGCTTCGCGTTGCCGGATGGATCGACGAGAATGTCGTCGGCCCGCGTCAGGCTTTTTCTTTGTTCCAGCGGGAAAACCCGCAGCTTGCTCAAGTCCAGTGGGGCGACTGGCGGAATCGTGGCGTTGGTTTTGCTCATTCCGTCATTTTATATAAATCGCCTTGTGTGTTTCAGCAGGCCTCGCCAGGATTCCATCCCAGGGCAACAACGAGTCCGGCGCAGGAACTCGATGTACCGTGAATCCGGACATCGGGCCTGGCGGTAGTCGTCTTTCGTCTTCTTCCCGTGACATGGGCAGCAGCGCTCCGTATCGAATTTTCGCCGGAGCGGAACCAAAGCGCATTGCTTGCCACAATGGGAGCGCAGGCCCTGGGACTCCGAATCAGGGCAATCCCAAGGCGGGGTCTTTCGTTGACTTGGGGCTGATTTTTCAGTATTCTAGAATCCTTGCGCGGTGTTGCGCCTGGGGTCTGAGTGTGTTCACCCGGACTCATCTGGCGGCGGCCCAGGCCGGGTTCCGGCGGGCACTGCCGGGCCAGGCCACCGGATGCGGGACCAGGGAGTTCGTGGTCCGGCGCAGCCAGGGTTCCGATGAGAACGAACTCCCGCAGCTTCTCACCCGAACAGATTTGTTTGGCAGTGGGTAGATTTTGAAGGCCCGTGCGCGTGCATCGGGGCCCCCGCGGACGGGTTTGTGGTCCGTGGGGTGAATTTGGCGCGGGCGATGGCGGCTTGCGGGGGTTTGATTCCCCCACCCTAAACGCAAAGTCCGCGTTTAGGATGGGCGCCCAGCCGATAGCCGGTAGCCGGTCCCGGTGGTCGCTGAGCAGGTTTTATCGAGGGCAGGAGAGAGATGTCGACCTTTGTTCCGAGCGGCAAGGACATAAGCCGCAAATGGTATGTGATGGACGCCAGCGGGCAGACCCTGGGGCGCCTGGCGACCAAGGCCGCCAGCGTGCTGAGCGGCAAGCTGAATCCGCAGTATGTGCCCTACATCGACATGGGCGATCACGTGATCGTGATCAACGCCGAGAAGGTGCGCCTGACGGGGTTGAAGGACCAGACGAAGATGTACCGGCGCTACACGGGCTTTCCCGGCGGGCTGCGCGAGGAGTCGTTCACGCGGCTGGTGAACCGCAAGCCCGAGAAGATCCTCGAGGAAGCCATCAAGGGCATGCTGCCCAAGACCAAGATGGGCCGGGCCATGGGATCGAAGTTGAAGGTGTATCGCGGCGACAAGCACCCCCACACGGCGCAGAAGCCGGTGGAATTGTAAAGCAGCTATCAGCCATCAGCTTTCAGCTCTCAGTTTTTCGTACGGGAGCCGGTAGCCGTGGTGAGCAGGGAAATTTGAGTTTGGCACAAAGGAGCTGAAGGCTGACAGCTGAGAGCTAAGAGCTAAGAGCTAAGAGGATACGAATGGCAGAGGATCTGGTTCAGTATTACGGGACGGGGCGGCGCAAATCGGCGATCGCTCGCGTATTTCTGCGTCCCGGCACGGGCGAGTGGAAGGTGAACGGCAAAAAGCTCGAGGAGCACTTCGTCACCGAGCAGCAGCGCGTAGCCGCCAAGCGCACCTTTGTGGTGGCCGAGCTGACCGCGAGCTTCGACGTCGTGACCACGGTGAGCGGCGGCGGAGTTTCCGCGCAGGCCGACGCGGTGAAGATGGGCGTGGCCCGCGCTTTGATCGAGTTCAACCCGGAGCTGCGCAAGCTGCTCAAGGCCGAAGGACTGATGACTCGCGACGCGCGCCAGAAGGAACGCAAGAAGTACGGCCAGAAGGGCGCCCGCAAGCGGTTCCAGTTCAGCAAGCGCTAAAGCGCTTGCTAGCTACTAGCTTCTAGCTCCTAGCTTCTAGCTTTTTCGTGCTTGAAGAAGCAGTATCGGGGCTTTCGAAGAAGTGAGTTCCGGCACGGAAAAGCTAGCGGCTAGAAGCTAACGGCTAGAAGCTGGTTTCACAAATCTCCCCGCAAGGGGCATAAATTCCGGCCGAGCCGGAATGCAGTCCACGAAGGAGGACCATTGGCCACCATCACCATGAAGGAACTGCTCGAAGCGGGTGTTCACTTCGGGCATCAGACCAAGCGCTGGAATCCCAAGATGAAGGAACACATCTTCGGCGAGCGCAACGGAATCTACATCATCGACCTGCAAAAGACGCTCAAGCTGTTCAAGGAAGCGTCGAAATTCGTGACCGAGCTGTGCTCGCAGGGCAAGACGATCCTGTTTGTGGGCACCAAGCGCCAGGCCCAGGATGCCATTGCCGAGGAAGCCACGCGCGCGGGCATGCCCTACATCAACCAGCGCTGGCTGGGCGGGCTGCTCACCAACTGGGTGACGGTGCAGAAGTCGGTGAAGCGCCTTCAGGAACTGGATGAGATGGCCGCGGACGGCCGCTACGACCTGCTGACCAAGAAGGAAGTCATTCGCCTGGAGCGCGAGCGCAAGCACCTGCAGGCCAATCTGGCCGGCATCAAGAACATGAAGCGCCTGCCCGACGCGCTCTTCGTGGTGGACTCGAACAACGAGACGATTGCGGTGAAGGAAGCGCGCAAGTTGGGCATTCCCGTGGTTGCCGTGGTGGACACCAACTGCGATCCCACGGTGGTGGACTACGTGATCCCGGGCAACGACGATGCGCTGCGCGCCATTCGCCTCTTCACCTCGAAGATTGCCGACGCCGCCGCCGAGGGCGTGAACCTGCTGGGCGACAAGGCCTTCCAGGAAGAGGCTGCCGAGACCGTAGCCGCGGAGGAAGGCGTCGAGATCTCCGCCGAGTCCGCGGCGGGCGAAGACGTCGATATGGAAGCGGCGCTGGGCGGCGGCATTCGCAAGGCGCCCGCCGCGGTTGCGGCCCTGATGGAAGAGGACGAAGTAGCGGAAGGCGGTCAGTAATCCGCGCCGCGCGGAACCATGCGCAGGTTCGGGAACAGCGTGGCCGCTCCATCCTGCCGCCACGCTTTTCTTGTGCCGGAAATTCACCGGCGCGCAACAGGATTGTGAATTCTTAACTGTTATGGATGAGAGATGACGACTGTGACTGAGAAAATTGACGCCAAGCTGGTGAAAGAACTCCGCGAGAAATCCGGCGCGCCCATGGGCGATTGCCTGAAGGCTCTGCAGGAGACCAAGGGAAACATCGAGGAAGCCTTCGTGGTGCTGCGCAAGCGGGGCATGGCCTCGGCGCAAAAGAAGGCCGCGCGCGCGACCAACGAAGGCGCGGTCGGCAGCTACATTCACGCCGGCGCCAAGATCGCCGTGCTGGTGGAGCTGAACTGCGAGAGCGATTTCGTGGCCCGCACCGACGACTTTCAGGAGCTGCTGAAGGACGTGGCCATGCACATCGCCGCCAGCGATCCGCGCTACGTGAAGCCGGAGGACGTGACCGCCGAAGATCTGGAGCGCGAGAAGGAGATCTGCCGCGCGCAGGCCGCCGCCACGGGCAAGCCCGCCGCCGTCATCGAGAAGATCGTAGAGGGCAAGATGGCCAAGTTCTACGAGGAGGTTTGCCTGCTGGAGCAGCCCTTCATCAAGGACCAGGCCATCAGCGTGAAGGAGCTGATCGCGCAGAAGGTGGCCAAGCTGGGCGAGAACATCACGGTGCGGCGCTTTGCGCGGTTCAAGGTGGGCGCGCCCGACTGGACCGTGGCGCAGACCAAGCCGGTGGAAGCGGCGGAATAAGCGCGACCCGCGTTCAAATGAGAAGGGGCAGTCCATTGTGGACTGCCCCTTTTGCTTTGGGCCGAGATAGTTGGCTTACGGCAGGTAGTAGCGGAACGAGGTCCAGAACATGTTGTCGATGCCCTTGGCTCCGATTCCGGATCCGCCCGACCAGCCTTCGCGCACTGCATAGCTGTACTGGATGCTCTGGCGGAAGCGGCCATGGTCGCCCTTATAGAAGTCGTACCAGTAGCCGGCCGTGTACTCTTGTATGTCGCGGTTTTGCGCGCCGCAGGAGCCGCCGGGATAGTAGCCCGTGGAGCTGCCGTTGTAGCCGGGCGCGGCGTTGCTGGTGCAAGCCGAGTTGCTCAAGAGACGCGATCCGTAGCCGACAGCGGCCGCGGAAGGCGCGCCCCAGTGAGCGCCCCACTTTGCGCCGTCGGCAGCCAGCGCGGCAGTGGTACTGGTTGAGCATGTGACGACGCCGCTGATAGTAGCGCAGAAGTCGGCACTTGGCGCACTCAGCGTCGTCGCTGTTGCGGTGGCAAAGTCGGTGCGGGCGGCGTAATCGATGCCGCCGTTGAAATAGATCAGCAAACGCGGAGTCGCATTGATTTCCAGGGTCCCCAAACCGGATCCATTATGAATTGGGGCAAGGTTGCCTGAGGCATCGGCAGTCACATCGGCCAGCGTGGAGTTGCCGTAGCGGCCCACACCGGGTCCGTAAAGACCCTTGGCGCCGAAGCTGACCATTTTACCGAACGGAACGCGGAAGCTGGCCGCAAAGCCGCCCAGCTTAATGCTGTTCCCGTATGCGCCAGCGGTGGTGAGAGCCGGAGTCACAGCCGCTCCGGTCGCGATGTCGGTGAGCCCTCCATACAGGTTGCCGTTCGTGGTTTCGCCGGGATACACAGTTTCGTGGGCGAAGCCGCCGATGCCGATAATCTCATAGTGGCCCCAGCCGGGATCGAGCGCCAGCTTGACGATCACATCGGGCGCATAGTTGAAGGAGACGTTGGTGATATTGGCGCAGGAGTTGACGGTCTTGTAGACCGGAATCGCGACGTTGACGGTGTTTCCGGCCGAATCGGTTTCCGCCTGGTTGGTGTAGTTCACAATCGAGGTCGAGGGCGAGCAGGCGCTGATGGCGGCGTTGTAGTTGCCGCCGTTGGTGCCCTGGCTGCCGAGCACGGCGTAAGGCGTGTTGCCAGCCAGCGAGGCGGTATAAATCAGCTGCGGATTCTCGGCCGCGACGCCGATTGCCGCATGATTCCAGGTCTTGGTGACGCGGAAGCCATACTGGCGCGTCCAGACGAAGCCCACGTTATAGTTCGGGTCTATGGTCTGCGGCGTCATGATGTCGCCGGAGATATTGGAGATGCCCTTCTTGTCTTCGGTAGCCAGCGACCAAAGCTGACCGCCGGTGAACGCCAAATGGCTGTTGGTTTCAGCCTGCGCCCAAAGTACGCGTTGGCGGAAGACGTAGCTGTTGGATTGGTTGTTGTTTGACGTAATGCCGGTGCCCAACCAATCACCCTCGAAGTAGCCTCTCACCGTTCCCCAGGGCACCTTACCCTCTGCCATCAACGCCATGCGCGACTGGCGGGCTGAGCCGAAGAATTCGCTGAGCGTGTAGTTGTCGCCGTGTTCGTAAGGAAGCGAGGTGAACGGGGTGGGAATGTCGCCGCCGGTGGCATGAGCGCGCCACACAGTTTCAGCCGCCGCGTAGCCCCCTGGCGTCAGGGTGATGCCTTTGTAGTGCAGCGTAGTTGGGTTGGCGATCGCCTTTTTCAGATTCGTGGTCTCGTCGGAGACCGTGGTGGCCAGCGAGACCTGATTGGTTTTCAGGTCGCTGACCGTGCTTTGCAGGGTCGAAACCGCAGCCGCGTTTTCAGTGAACGCCTGCTGCTGCGCCGTGGCATCGGCCTCCGCCTTGGCCGCTGCCGCTTGCGCGTCGGACGCCGTCTGCTGCGCCTGCTTCAATTGCTCATCCTTGGCGGCAAGATCGCTCTTCAGGCTGTCGATCTGCCCCTGCATTTCGGTGCGAAGGGCTTGAATCTGCTCCTCCACCGTGGGACCTGCCGGCGCCGCCGTCTTCTTGGCTGCCGTGTGCTTCTTCGCCGGCGAAGCCGAGCCGCTGGTCTGTGCGTGAGAAACAATAAGACTGGCTGCCAGAATCGCCGCGGCAGCCGCATTCGCTGTGAATTTCATTCGGGCCTCTCTTCTTCTTTGGAATCGGGTTGGAATCATGACCGCGCCCGCGTGCGCAATGAGCGCAGCCGTTCCACGCAACCCGGACGCATAAGTAGGAACAATTGCTAAACCCCATGAGCACGCGCATCGGGCGCATGCGGGCGGATGAGTTTCGCGCCGGCGAAAAACCTCTTCTCCGTTCCGCCTCCAAGACTCGCAGAGCAAGATTAAGATTTGACGAATTCACATAGATTTCACATTTCTGCTTCTGCGTGAACTCTTGGCGTGAGACCCGCCCGGATCTCCCATTTACGCTCCACCGGACATGGTGGACTGGAAAAAGGACTTGCAAAGTTGTAGAGCGGGAAGAAAATCCCGAAAAGGTCTGCGTAAGTTGTGGGCAAACAATTTAAAGCGGGAAATTCAAATGGGAAGCCAATGGGGCGGCGGATGTGACAATAGAGTCAAGGTAAACATGACCTCAAGAGAACGAGTGCTTGCGGCACTGCGGCATGAGCAACCAGACCGGACCCCGCGCGATTTTTGGGCGGAGCCGCCGACGATGCAGCGGCTGTTTGCGCACATCGGCCACTCCGACAAAGACAATCTGCTCGACTCGCTCGGTGTGGATGTGCGGCATCTGGAAACGACGGAACCGCCGGAGCGGGAGGTGGGCGGCGGTTTGTTCCAGAATTTTTGGGGCGAACGATATGTCTATAGCCAGACTCCGTGGGGACCGATGCGCCAGGACGGCAAAGGCGCACTGGCGGGCGTGAGCAGCTTCCCGGAACTGGAGTCGTTCCCGTGGCCGTCGCCGGATTGTCTGGACCGTTCGCAGCTTAAGGCCCAGTGCGCGCGCTACGAGCAGCACGCGCTGCTTTACGGGTTTGCCGACATCTGGCAGCGGCCAGCGCTGGTGCGCGGCTGGGAGGACATGTTCGTAGACATGGCGGAGCGGCCGGAGTGGGTCCACTTTCTATCGCGCAAGTTCACGGACTTCTATCTGGAGGATTACACGCGCGCGGCGGAAATCACCGGCGGACGGATTGATCTCTATCTGGTCATCAGCGACCTGGGCACGCAACGCGGGCCGCTCATCTCCATGGCCATGTTTCGCGAGTTCGTTGCGCCCTACTTGAAAGAGATGACCAGCCGGATTCACTCGCTCGGCGGACGCGCGCTTTACCATAGTTGCGGCACGATCTGGCGGTTTATTCCCGATCTGGTCGAATGCGGCGTGGACGTGCTCGATCCGATTCAACCGACGTGCCCGGAGATGCAGCCGGAAAGCCTCAAACAGAAATTCGGCGGCCGGTTGAGTTTCCACGGCGGCATTGACATGCAGAAGCTGCTGCTGATGGGAACGCCATCCGAGGTCGAAGCCGAGGCACGGCGCTACTGCGAGGTGTTGGGCGCCGGCGGCGGTTACATCCTTGCGCCTGCGCATCTGTTTCAACCCGACGTGCCGCCGGAGAACATTCTGGCGGTTTATCGAGGCGCAAGGTGAAATTGTGACAGCTCGCGTGAATCTATGTTGAGTTATCACGATGATCGCTTTCAGCTCTCGATGGAGTTATACAATCCCCGCCAATCGCATACATGCTGTGTCGCCGCCCCGCCGTTTGCGCCGGGGCAGGCGGAAGGGCCAAAGGCGGTCGCTGCCTTGCCGATGACCGGACAGAATTTTCGCAAGGTTATGGGCTACAGGGACCTGGAGACGCTCGAATCGGCCTTGGATCGGAAGGGGGTGTCCCTGCAAGGGGAGGTGGCGTAGAATGAGTCGGATCGCCGTTCACCTCCAACGATTCCTGTGACACCTTCCCGAGAAGACAAAAATACGTGCAGCAAAGGAGACCGGGTATGAGCAAAATTAACCGGCGGGAGTTTCTTGATGGGTCGGCTAAAGCCACATTGGCGATTGGCTTTCCGATGAAAAATCTTCTCGCCGCAGTTCCGCAAAGTGACGCTGGGCAGACGCCTGCCGCAACTACGTCGCCAGCCGTGCTGCCGGGGACGGCGCCCCTGACGATGGAAGGCGATCTGGCGACCCAAATGGTGGATGGGATCCATCGGTTCCTGCTGAAGCGGACGGCAGAGGCGCCGAAAGAACGGGCGGGACTTTGGCATTGGGATTCGAGCTCGGCGCGAGCCTACGATCGATCGATCTCAGTCAATCGCGAGCGTTTCCGGCAAATCATTGGGGCGGTAGACGCGCGCGTGCCCGCCCAAGCCCCGGAGCCTGTGCGAGCCGTCCTCGATCCCCCCGAAGTTGGCCAGGGGAGCGGTTATAAGGTCTACGCCGTGCGCTGGCCGGTTTTAGCGCCCGTGATTGCAAACTATGGCGGCCTGGATGCCGAAGGTTTATTACTTCAGCCCGAGGGACGCCCCGTGGCGCGAATCGTCGCGGTACCGGACGCGGACTGGACGCCGGAGATGAGCGTGGGGATGTCCTCGGGAGTTCCGGCTGAGGCGCAGTTTGCGCGGCGCCTCGCGGAGAACGGGTGTCAAGTGCTGATCCCGGCCATCATCAACCGGGACGATACTTTTTCCGGGATTCCGGGGATCGGCTATACGAACCAACCGCACCGCGAGTGGATCTATCGAATGGCTTTTGAAGTGGGTCGCCACCCCATCGGGTTTGAGGTGCAAAAGATATTGGCGGCTGTGGATTGGTTTGAGAGCGAAAACCAGAAGGAGGCCGTTCCCATCGGGGTGATGGGGTATGGAGAGGGAGGGTTGCTGGCGTTTTATAGCGGAGTTCTGGATGGAAGGATCCAGGCCACCGCCGTAAGCGGATATTTCCAGGAGCGGGAAGGTCTTTGGACGGAGCCGATCTATCGGGATCTCTGGGGATTGGTGCGGGAGTTTGGCGACGCGGAACTGGCGAGTTTGATTGCCCCGCGGAGCCTGGTGGTGGAAGCCTGCCGAGGCCCCAAGGTCGAGGGACCGCCCCCCGTGACGAACGTTCATCAGGAAGCCGCTTGTCCGAACGGAAAGCTCGGTACTCCGCCGCTGGATTCGGTGCAAAAGGAAGTGGAGCGGGCACGAGGATTTTATGCGGCCTTGAACGCGGAGGACAAACTGCACCTGGTGGTGAGCGGTCAGGGGCAAGGGGAGCCGGGTTCGGAAGAGGCCCTGCGCGTGTTTTTAAGTTCGTTGAAGGTGGGCGCAGGTCTTCAAGCGAACGGGACGCCCCCACGGGACCAGCGCGAGAAATACGATCCCCAGGCCCGGTTGCAGCGGCAGTTCAACCAGACGGTCGGTTTCACCCAGGCGCTGATTCGCAAGTCGCCCGACCGGCGCAGGGAGTTCTGGGCGAAAGCCAACTCGACCTGGCCGACTCAGCAAGAGGGGGAAAACCGAAGCGACACTCCGCCCTGGCAGTGTCTCCAGTCGCAGTGGTCGAATTCCGCGGAACAGTGGAATGCAGCGACGAAATGGTACAAGAACTACATCTGGGAAGAGGTGATTGGGCGGTTGCCTGCCGCCAGCCTGCCCGCCAATCCCCGCACGCGCCTGGTTAATGACGCGCCCAAATTCAAGAGCTACGAGGTGATGCTGGACGTTTGGCCGGATGTATATGCCTATGGGGTTCTATCTGTTCCCAAAGACATTCAGCCCGGAGAGCGCCGCCCGGTGGTGGTGGTCCAGCATGGGTTGGAGGGCCGTGCCCTGCCTTTGGCACATCCGAGGGCGGTAGCGAGCGGCCGTTTCGACGTTCGTGAGAGCCTGGCGAACGAAGGGTTCGTCGTCTACGCTCCCCAGAATCCCTACATCGGAAACGATCATTTCCGGATGATTCAGCGCATGGGCCATCCCCTCAAGCTGGCTCTGTTCTCCTTCATTATCGGTCAGCATGAGCGGACCTTGGATTGGCTGGCGGAGCAGAGCTTTGTTGATCCGGAGCGGATAGGTTTCTATGGGCTTTCCTACGGTGGGAAAACCGCGGTTCGAGTTCCGCCGTTTCTTGACCGGTATGCCCTGTCGATCTGTTCGGGTGACTTTAATGAATGGGTTTGGAAAACAACCACCGTCGAAGCCTGGTACAGTTACCTTCTGTTGGGCGAGTACGACATGTACGAATTCAACCTTGCCAATGTCGCGAACTACTCGGAAATAGCCAATCTCATGGCCCCTCGGCCCTTTATGGTGGAGCGGGGGCACTTTGACCAGGTGAGCGAGGACCAAAGCGTAGCTTATGAATATTCAAAGGTGCGGTGGTTTTATGCTTACATGGGAATCCCGGAAAAGACGCAAATCGAGTTTTTGAGCGGACCTCATATGATGTACGGGCGAGGGACATTTGATTTTCTTCGAGAGCACTTAGACTGGAAACCGGGACGGTGGGGTCCGCTGACAGGCTGATCTCAGTTCAGTTTGGACGGCCTATTAAGTTAGAGCGTGCTTCAATAAAAGCTTTGTAACAAGGGCACGGCTTATCGGGGTCCCCAGCGACAGGTCTTCGTCGCTGGGGTGACTTTAGCCGGGCCGAAAAATGCGGGAGAATACGGGGGCTTTAGCCCCTGAGGGATAACAACGGAAATCTACCTCGCCATTTTTGAAACACGCTGTAAGCAAAGTTTAGGCGCCGGTGTCTCAACAACCCCGGCAATAGGCTATCGTTCGCTTTCCGGCCGTAATTCCTCGAGAACTCTTGACTTGGACTTATGGGTGAGCCGCCTGCGAACCGCTTGACTCACCCGAGCCTTCCTTGCCGGCGCTCAGTAAGTTGGCCAGCAGCCGGTAAGCTCCCGGCACTAACTCAGGGAACTGACGGTACAAAGCGTACGCAACATAGATATAGGTTCCCTTGCCGCGATGGGCGGCGAGCAATCCGCCGCGCTGCGCATCCTGCCCTGGATCGGCGGTTTCGGTGAGCGCCGTGTATGCCGGGTCCCAGTGCTCGAGGAAGCCGTGGCCGCGCTCCTCGAACCATCCTTCGAAATCGGCCGAAGTAATTTGGTTGGGCCAGGCAAGCAGCGGATTGGCGGGATCGAGCAGCTTCACCGGCGCCTGCTCATCCACAACGCGCTCGGCAGAGCGGCCCATCGAAAGCGGCAGCGGCGCGGGAAACGTGCCGTTCTGGTACTGCACCACGAGCGTTCCCCCACGCTCGACGAATTGTTCGAGGCGCGGTTCGGCTGCGGCGAGCTCCGGCCTCGCCGAGTACGCGCGAATGCCAATCACCAGCACGTTCCACTGCGACAGGTCGGCAGCGGCAAGCTCGTCGCCGGTGAGGAGATGCGGCGTGATGCCCAGCGCCTCGATGGCCTCGGGGACAAGGTCGCCGGTGCCCATGACGTAACCCACGCGCAGACCCGGCGCCACCTTCACATCCACCTTGCGCGTGCGCAGCTCTGCCGGCCTGTACTGGTTGTAGGGCCGCAGCCCGGAGTAGCCGATGCTCTGCCAGCCGGTCGAGTAGCTCTTTCCGCCCGCGTGCGCCACGGCTTCAATTGCGTACGCGCGTGTCTTCACGCCGCCGGCCGGCATCACCGAAAACAACAGCGGCTCGGTGTCGCCCGCACTCTTCAAATGGAACTCCCGCTGCGCGGGCTCGACGCGCCAACCCTCGGGCAGCTTCAGATCGACGGTTCCGTCGGCCGCGTGCTCGGCATGAACGGTTACGCTTACCGGCAGGGGCGAGCCATCGAGGGTGAGAATGCGCGCCTCCGGCTCCACGCGCACGCCAATCGCCGGCGTCACCACCAGCGGCTCATACACGCCACCCACTCCGGCGACGCGCGCCATGGTTTGCACCACCTGTCCCATCCGTATGGGCGCGCCGTCGAACGTGAACTCTGCCCACACAGCCAACGGATACGGCGCGAACGAGCGCTCGCGCCAGGCCGGATTCGAAACGTCGTAATCGGGCTGCTCGGTTGTGGGCCGCGTGAAGTACGGCTCAGTAGGCAGCGCGTCGCTTGCGGCCAGCACGTGAAAGATCAGGTCGCTCACCGGCTCGGTGACTGCTTGCGCGCCTCTGGCTCCGCCGGCGTCCTCAATCTTCCACGGCGAGCCGTCGTCGCTCTCGAGCCAAACCCGGTTCAACCGCGCGCCGCCCAACGCCTTCGCCAGATGCACGCGCACGCCGAAGTCCTCGCCCGGCCACACGCTGCGCGCCGTCTCGCCGGCTGAGCCGCCGCGTCCTCCTCCGCCCTGCCCGCCGTCTCCGGCCACGAACGCAACCAGATCCAGGCCGAGGAGATCTTTCAGCGCCGTCTGGAATTGCGCAATTTTGTCTCCCAGCTCAAGCTCCAGGCCGGCCTTGGCTTCCGCGCTGAGATCGCTTGCCTTCACGCGCGCGTCGAGATCGAGCGTTTCGCGGTAGATGGGGACGAGCTTGTGCGCGGCGGCGACGCCGGAGTCATTCTTGCAGTCGCTGGTGAACGCATTGAGGCCGGATTGGATGTTGCCCAGCGCATTCGTGAGCCACACGGGAGGCGCACTCCCGGCCAGACGCGCCAGGCCTTCGATGCTTGTATCGATGTTGACCTTTGCATTCCGGAAAAGGCTCGCGTCCCCCGCGCCGCTGTTCGCGCTCGCTGCCGAAGGCGCCACGGCCCACAGATGATAGCTCGAAGAATCCGGCCCGCTCAGCGCCGGATTGGCGCCGCCATTCTGCGATTTCTGTTCGCCCCACCCTTCGCGCGCGATCTGCACATAGGTGCGTCCCAGCACCGGGTCCCACATGCCCACCGGAATCGTAACGTCGGCCGGCAGCGAGCCTTCGATCCACTCGCCCGTCACGTAATTATGGAACCGCGCCGGCGCCCACTTGCCCGTCGCGTAGTCGAACATCCTCCCGCCCGTAACCGGCGCGAACGGCGCGCGCGAATACACCGCCAACGGCTGCCATGGCTCGAGGCCGTTCTTCAACTGATCGGGAAAGACCTTCGGATCGCCCGCGGCCTTGAACGCTTCCTGCGCGATCTCGCCGGCTACCTGGTGCTGGCCGTGGCCGTCGCTCACTCCGCCGACAAAGGTGGACACGATGACCTGCGGCCGCACCATGCGCACCGCCAGAACCGCGTCGTAGAGCACGCGCTCGTGGCCCCACTTGGCAAACGATTCCTCCTGCGTTTTGGAGAAGCCGAAGTCGGCCTCAGTGCCCCACAGTTGCCGCGCGCCATAATATTGGCCGGCCTTGAGCAGCTCGTTGGTTCGGATGAGTCCCAGCGCATCGTAGCTCTCGGCCGACATCGCGTTCTGCCCGCCCTCGCCGCGCGTGAGCGTAAGCAGCGTGGCGCGCGCGCCCAGCCCGCGCGTCAGATAGGTGAGCAGCGCGCCGTCTTCATCGTCGGGATGAGGCACGATCATCAGCACGCTGGCCGTAGTGCCCAGCCGCTTCATCGTCTGCTCAAGGTCGGCGGCTCCACGGTCCTCGGGCAAGGGAAGCGCGTTCGCCGGCAGCTCGGGCAGCGGAACCTGCGCAAGCTCGGCCTCCGGCGAGAACTGGGGCGCTTGTTGCGCGCTGAGAGACACTGCGCAGCCGGCGCTCGACAACAGCGCAGCCAGGGCCGCGCAGAGAGTGATGCGATGCGGTTTTCGGGGAGTGGAATGCATCACGGTCAGTGTACAAGGCGCCGCGGAAAAATGGCCTTCGTAGCCCTTGAGAACTGGGATGCGGGGCTGGCGCCGAAGAGCTTGGGGGATGAGAGTACGCGCGATCCATCGTGAAATCAACCGGCAGGCGACGTTTGCTCGCGGTTTTGTCCGACGGCTATACTACGGCACGTGTGAGTTTACGCCAATGCATGACGTAACGTGCGTCCTGCTTGATGGCAGCGCCATCGGCCAATCGGAAGATCGGCTTGCCGGCGATCCTCAATGGGAAAATGGAATCATGAACATACTTGCAATTGACATTGGCGGGACAAAGTTCTCTATGGCTTTGTTTGAAAACGGTCAAATGATCCGCCATGAGACTCACGCCACACAGCGCGAAGGCGGCCGCGAATGGATGGTGGAGCAAATTCTTTCCATTGCGAGACTCTGGCGCGGAAGCAACCGCTTCGAGCGCTGTGGCATAGGATTCGGCGGGCCGGTGGATTTTGCCTCGCAGAAAGTTGCGCTATCGACGCACGTCGACACCTGGCAGAATTTTCCGCTTGCCTCCTGCATCCAGGACGAACTGGGCGTGCCTGCGGTCATCGACAACGACGCCAATGTAGGCGGCCTTGGAGAGGCGCGATACGGCGCGGGCGCCGGTTACGACCCTCTTTTCTACATGACCCTCTCCACCGGCATCGGCGGCGGGCTGATCGCAGGCGGCAATATCTATCGAGGGGCGGATTCCTACGCCGGCGAGATCGGCCATACTACCGTCCGGCCCGGCGGCCCGCTCTGCCTCTGCGGCGCTTCCGGCTGCCTCGAACGAATGTGCGCGGGGATCTGGATGGAGCGCGACTACGGGAAATCCGCAAAGGAGTTGATGACCGATCCCGCTTTCGTCTTGCGCTATGTGGTTGACCTGGCCATCGGCCTGAAGTCCGTAATCATGCTGCTGAATCCGGCGCGAATTGTGATCGGCGGCGGCATCGGCAAGGCCGGCGATCGCCTCTTCGTGCCGTTGCGGGCCGAACTGCGAAGGCAGATCACTTCGTGGTCCCGCGCTCGTATCGACGTGGTCCCCGCCGCGCTTGGCGACGACAGCGTACTCTGGGGCGCGCTGGCCCTGGCGCAATCCTAGCAGCCCGTGGTGTAAGTAGCTAATCTCCGGCATAGGCTGATGGCAGCCGGGATTGCGGATTTTGTAGAAGATGCCGCGTGCAAGCTGAGATTTGCCTTCTGCAAGGCCGATATTGATTC
>Ga0187865_1000458_pt1 | contig 56955 bp, 70 predicted proteins | sample June2016WEW_11_1_2_FD_132989 | JGI IMG/M metagenome (GOLD analysis project Ga0187865, IMG submission 132989) | Peatland microbial communities from SPRUCE experiment site at the Marcell Experimental Forest, Minnesota, USA - June2016WEW_11_100 | ecosystem: Environmental > Terrestrial > Soil >...
CCGGCTGTCCTTCCGGAACTGGCGCTCGCTTATGTGGTGGCGGTTTCGAGAAGCCCTTGACCCTCTCTTCAATGCGAACCTGGACCCCAGGCATAAAGACTATCAACCACCGGTCGCGCTGCCGCCGGACCCGAAACTCAAAGCAGATCTGTGTGCTCCCAGGTGGAAGTTGACGTCAAGCGGCATCCTGGTTGAGCCGAAGGTCGATATTGAAAAACGCCTGGGCCGATCGGTTGATGATGGCGACGCGGTGATCATGGCATGGATAGATACGCCGAAGGTTGCGCCGAAGCATGTCGGCTCGAATTGGCGGGCTCACAAACCGAAGGGCTCCTGGAGGTCGGGATGAAAGCTGACGCGACATGCAAATACTGTGGCGCGAAGCTCTAGCTGGGGAAGAGCAAGGACATTACCCCGAACTTGAGGGCGAGTGCGATCTGCATATTCGAGCGCGGCCATGCTGCATGTAAAGATGGTGTGGTCCGGTGGCCGAAGGCGCTGACAGACGAAGAGGCCATGGAAGTATTTTCAGAAGCGGATGGAGGTTGAATAATAACCGGTATAGCAAAAGTCAAAAAGGAGGACTGAGAATGGAGAAAGCATTATTTGTGATAGGTGCGTTGTTGGTAATCGCGGTGATCTGTTATTTCATTTGGCGAAACAATCCAAAGACGGTAGCCGAGGGGAAGGCCGTAGCGGCAGATGTAGGGGATGCGGCGGCCAAAGTGGCCGAGGACGTTAAAGCCGGCGTGGCCGATTTGAAGAAGTAGGAATCCAGGAGGGGGGAGGGGGTCAAGCCATGAGCATCTACTACTTCCAGCTCGGCGGTTTGCGCCGCGAGTTCCATAAGGATACCGTGAAGTTTGGGTTTAAGCCGGAGGCAGCCCATGAAGACTAACAAAGACTATTCGACGAACAGGGTCCTCGAATGGTGCTACGCCGTGTGGGTGGTCATAATGTTGTTGTTGTCATGGTTAATAACGAAAACGTGAAGGAGGGAATTGCTTTATGTTGTATCAATTAGGCGGTTTAAGCCGAGAGTACCATCACATAGCCGACCGTAACAAGGTGCCCGTAGTCTACGAGCCGACAATGGTGATTCTCAATGAGCGCATGAAAGGCCGCAGTTTCCATATACCACAGGAAGCCATGTGGAAATACATCGAGCCGAAGGATAACCAAGATGCAATCGACGCCGACCAGCGCGATTTCAACGAAATAATAAAGGCGATCAATGAGCGCTTCATCAACCTACGGGTCCGGAAGAAGATCACTCCGAAGAGTAACGCCCTGGCATGGGATGAGATAGGCCTGGAAACGTGGCAACTACAGATAGCCATGCGGGCCGCGGACTTCGCCATGAAGTCAGCCATGCGAAACAAGATGCTCCTGTGCCTGGTGTTTAACCTGTCCCTCTGTTTGCAGATATTCGAGATCACGGTTTCCGGTGATTCCATGGCCCAGCTCTTAATGTTCATCCAGGACGGACTTGACGAGCTAAAGAACATGGCGCCGCTGGAACCGGAGAAGGGCCAGGTAGCCGGCGAGGCCACGATGTACGAAGGCACTACGAAGATCGGCACCAGCGAGGTTAGGATTACGGATACTGAACTGATTACCGAGCACAGCGAAACGGAGGGGAGTGCGTGACGGAAGAGGAGTTTATCTATAACTTTATTATCCCTATACTCGTGGTGTGGTGGATGCTATGGGAATGTTTTGAGCTATGACAAAAAATCTTGCGCCGGAAGGCCGCGAAATGCTTAATGGTTTGACTTTCGTTTTGGGCCGTCAAAAAAATTCTATTGACATTCATACCCGAGCTGGTGTAGAGCATGTCCAAATAGAACCTTGTTTTACCGGTCAGATCGTTTTACATTTCAACGAAGGCGGTTTTGCCGGAGCTGAAAAAAATGTGAAGATGAAATTGAAGTAACACAGTCCAGGACAACGGAAAGCTCTCCCGCCGAGTAAGCGCCGTTCCTGTTTTTGTGGCTTATGCCACGACAGGAGCGGTTTTTTTATGGCCTCTACTCTCGATAATGTAAAAACCCAACGGACCGGAATCGCCCAGGGCGAACGCAAAAAAGAGATCGAAGGCATTGAGGTTTGGGAGAAGAAAGATAACCCACTGGACCAGGACGAGGCCCAGGAGCGGTTACGAAAGCTCATGCAGTGGCGGCGCCAGGCCAGGATAGCACAGGCCGACAACCGCACGGAAATGGCTACCGACGAGGATTTCTACGACGGTATCCAATACACGCCCGAAGATCTCAACATCTTACTTAACCGCAACCAGGCCCCCCTTGTCTATAACGTCACAAAGAACACAATCAACTGGCTGCTCGGCACCGAGCGCAAATCCCGCATAGACTACCGCATACTGCCCCGAAAGAAGAAGGGCGCTCAATCCGCGAAGATCAAGACGAAGATGTTTAAGTACATCAACGACGTCAATAAGGGCGAGTATATGCGGTCCCTTGCCTTTGAGGATTGCGTCAAGGCCGGCCTGGGATGGATAGAAGTGGGAGCCCGTAACGTGAAATGGGATGAGCCCATATTCATCCGGCGTGAAACCTGGCGTAATATTTGGTTTGACCACCTATGCCGCGAGCCGGACGGCCGCGATCAGCGATTCCTCTTCCGCGAAAAGTGGGTTGACCTGGACGTGGCCATTGGTCTGTTTCCCGAGCGTGGCGAACGCATAAAGGTCCAGGCCGAATCAGTCAATAGTATGTATCCGTATCTTCCCGACGACGTGGTTATCACCGATTATGCGTCGGAGTTTGATATGGAAAGTGATCTTTCTATCTTCTACGGCGGGCCCTGGGATGGCGCGCGGCAGCGGGTAAAGCTGATCGAGGGCTGGTACCGGATGCCGCAGCGAGTGAAGATCATGCAGATGCGTGACGAGGACACGCCCTACGGGGCCCTGGACGGCGCAATCTACCGGCCGGAGTGGGAAGAGCACAAATACCTGGTCGAAGGTAAATACTTCACGACGTACGAAACATTGAAGATGGTTATACGTCATGCCATTTGGGTAGGCAAGACGTTCTTACAAGATAGCCTCAGCCCCTATAATCACGACCGATTCCCCTTTATTCCTTTCTTCTGTTACCGCCGCCAGCGCGACGGCATGCCCTACGGCGTCATTCGGGATATACGCGACCCGCAAGACGATCTGAACAAGAGGCGCAGTAGGTCACTGTTCTTGCTGACGGCAAAGCAAGTTATCGCCGAGAAAGGCGCGGTTGATAATAAGAACGAGGCATCCGAAGAGCTGCATAGGCCCGACGGATGGGTGGACACTAACCCTGGTAAGAAGTTTGAGGTTATTACCCAGGAACAGTTAGCCAAGGAACATGTCGAGCTGGCCCGTGACGACGAGCGATTCATTCAGAATATCGCTGCCGGCACTACCGAAGAGAACCTGGGCCATGAAACCAATGCAATATCCGGCAAGGCAATCCAGGCCCGCGAATCCCAGGGGCTTACGACTTCCGGCGTGGTGTTTGACAATTACTACTTCGGCTTCCAGCTCGAGGGAGAGGTCCTTAACTCGCTGATCGAGCAATTCAAAGACAAACAGGAAGAGTTCCGCGTAACCGGCGACGAATCGAAGGATGAGTTTGTCGAGGCAAATAAGTGGAATCCGGAAACGAGAACATTTGAGAACAGCATCACGGAATCAAAGGCTGATTTCTATATCGGCAAACAGGACTTCCGCGAAACTATCCGGCTCGCGCAGATGGATAAGCTGAGTGAAATGATAATGAACTTGAGTAAGGCTATGCCGGAAGTAGCTATCAAATTACTCGACCTGGTTGTGGACTTCATGGACGACTTCGAGCATCAAGACGAAATGGTTGCCCGTATCCGCGACATTAACAAGATGCACGCTCCGGAAGATGAAATGACCAAAGAGGAACGCGAGGCCTTGAAGCAACAGAAAGAAAAAGCCCAGGCAGAGCAAGAGGCCATAAAACAGATGCAAACGGCCCTGGCCCAGCTCAACCTACAGATGGCTCAGGCTAAAGTGGACGCCGAACAGGCGAAGGCATTTAAGACAAAGATCGATGCCGTGGAAAAGAAGCTCGACGGCTTCTTGAAGGCTGTGGAAACAGCGACGGCACTTTTGGCCAATCCCGCGGCGGTTGCGGCTGCCGACAAGCTGATTAAAGAAGCAGAAGCCTCGCCAGGAGGCGGGGATAATAAAAAAGAGGAGGTACAACAGTAGTGGCGATTTCCCTTATAAATTCTACAGGAGAGGAATTGAAGCTGCCCACGAAGGCGGCGAGGGAGTTCTTTAGCTGCCCGAAAGGCATTAACAAGGTCATGTGTCTGCCGTGCTCTGACAAGATTGAACCCCAGGGCGAAGCGGCCATGACGAAAATCTATGAGATCAAGAACATTAAACGGAAGAAGAAAATGGCGGGCACGGTGGTAATCCGGATGGGCGGGGTGGGCGATCTGCTTATGCTGTCCTCGGGATTGCGTGAACTGAAACGGCGTGGCGAGCTGCTTACGCTGGCAACGATACCGGAGAACATGGCTTTTCTAAAGGCCCTGGACATAGGCAACGTGATCTCGATTGAAGATCTCGGCCGGTACGAGTTTGAACGGGTTAGAGATCTGCGGTTTGCGGTTGAGCCTAAAGAAATGGGCTCTATCTGCAAATCTGATTGGGCTACCTACACGACGAAGGACCGCTCGGATGCCTTCGACGAACTGTTAGGAGTAGCCCCTGCACGGAAACGGTTTTTGATTCCAAAGGTAACCGTACCGCCGACGCTATTGAAAGAGATATATCCCTACGAGAAGGGCGGTTTTATCCTGGTGAACGGCTCCATGGGAGCCTCGGCACGGGCGATAATCATAAAATATCTTGTGCCGCTTTGTAAAAAGCTGGTGAAGCTGACCGGCGGCATGCCTGTGGTCTTAATGGGAACCTCGCAGAACTGGAACCATGAGGTAGTAAAGAATATCAGCGTACCAGGCGTCGTCAATGTCATTGACAAGACAAACACGGAGGAAATGATCGCGCTTTGCTCCCTGGCCAGCCTGGTGATTACGCCGGATACCGGCACTCTTCATATTGCCGCGGCACTCAAGAAGAAAACGCTGGCCCTATTCGGGAACATAAACCCGAGGACCCGCATATCGTATTACTCGACGGTCCATGCGCTTTATCCCCAGGGCGAGCTCCATTGTATTCCATGCTGGGATACGCACCCGTGCATAAGCAAAGCTGGCGAGCAGACAAAGTGTATGAAACTTTTAACACCGGACCGCGTGGTGAACGCGGCAAAGGAAGTAGGAGGATTCTAACCATGCAAGAAAACATATTCGACATACCGAGCACGACTACGCGGATAGAGTGTTACGTTCTTTTTGAACTGGCATCGAAACTATTACCAGGGAGTACCCTGGTCGAGATCGGCACCGGCGCCGGCCGCGTGACGGCAGTGTTGGCCGATGCAGTAGCCGGCAAGGGCTCTATACTTTATACGGTTGATAACTACTCGCAAAACGAGAAGTACGAAAGTTACGGCAACTGGAACCTGGACAATACGAAAAGATGGATGGCAAAGCTCAATGTCGGCGGGCATGTCCAGTATATCCAGGCCGATAGCGTAACCACCGGAAAGACGTTTGAGCATCCGGTTGACTTCCTTTACCTGGACGGAGCGCACCGGTACAAAGACGTATGTGCCGATATTGCCGCCTGGTATCCGCGGGTAAAGAACGGCGGGATTATCGCCGGCCATGATTTTGATTTCAACTGCGACGACGGCCGCAACGTGATTAAGGCAGTGTTTGACAAGCTGGTGAAGTTTCCGGACAAGGCCATGACCGTACGCGAAAGGGTATGGTGGATGGAGAAATGAATTGTCCAAGAAGAAGCGAAGCGCCCTATCAAATTACAGAGCCACCCGATAGCTGGGATAACCAGGACGGAACATGCTCTTATTGTGGGAGTATCTCACCGGCAGAAATGTTTAGGCGAGTAGAGGCTGGGGTGAAAGTAGAACCGACTGATAAAAATTACAAAATCTATATCGGTCAAAACAAGTTTTACCTACAGCATTTGACGGTCGAAGAACGTCACAAGTTTATAAAGCTGTATAACGACAAGGTAATGCAAATGGCCTATCCAGGATACTTTTATCGCCTTCCTTTCTTTATGAAGGTCATAAAGAAGGAGGACGCATGAACATAGCCGTCTGCATGTGTTTGAAATCTTCCGAAGGCATCGAGGCCTACTATGTCGATATGGCCCTCAAGAGCCTTCTGCCCTATGTCAGCGTCGTATATGTCCAGGACCAGGGATGCACGGATGATACGATCGAGATTATTAAAGTGACCGTAGGCGATAAGATTCCCCTGGTGATCGAGCAAGAGTTTAATCCGCTGCCGCGTTTCAGCATGGGCTACAACGAGCCAAAGTACCGGAATAAGGCGATCGAACGCTGCGAGGAAGTGTTTAGTCCGGAGTGGATATTGCAGTGCGACGCCGACGATATATTCACGCCGCACCTGTTTGAAACGATACTGGCGACGGACCTTACAGGCATTAACGGTTTTTTCTATGCTTCGGACCGCTTCATCACGCCGGAGTATAAGAGCGGTTGGCGCGGAGATCTCATCGAGTACGGCGGGCGCATGTGGGTTGACCCTCATTACAAGTTTTGGCGGGCAAGCTGCCGCGTGAGGTATCCGGACCGCGAGGGCGGGCAGTTCCATAACGTGCCGACAAATGACCCCTCGCCGCTGCTTTGCGTCGATGGCATCTGTAATATACATCTGCATAGAATGTTTGGCCCGAAGTCCTGGAACTTTTGGAGAAGCGACGGCGACGTGTTCGAGGAAAAGACGCCGTTCAATCCCCGTACACAGGCCCCTAAATGGTTTTCGAGCCCGCAGAATATGGGAAGCGCGGTCAAGGTAGATTATCCCTGGCCGGACTTCATACTGAACAAATGGAAGGAATGGGCCACCTATGACTAAATACGCGACCGCAGTTATACCCTATTGTCATACGCCGGTATGGATACAGATTTGCGTGGCGGCTTTCAAGGAGTTCAAGAACGACCGAGATCTCGAGATCATGGTCATTGATAACTGTACCTACGGCCGCGGCGAAACCATAAAGGCAATAACTGAAACAGCGCTCGGTGAAGGCGTGAAGGTAATACCCCAGGGGAAGCAAGTCACCGATGGCCGGTATTATACTTCCCATGCCTCGGCCATTGATTACGCTGTCCAGTTTATCGAAACGCCGTACATGTTTGCGACGGAATCCGATGTTACGCCGGTCCGTGACGGCTGGCTCGATTGGTATGCGTCATTCGTCCAGGACGAAGGCACGGCCATGGTGGGCTGGTACTGGCCCGAAAGGCATTATATCAATCCGAGCTGGACGCTTCTCAATATGCGGATACTCCGGATGATAGCCGAGGAAATCCGGAATAACAGGGAAACCGTCTTTGTGAAAGGCGAGGGATACAGGGAACGCTTTAATCAAGAGCATTGGAAAGATCTGATAGAGCAAGGCATGTTTGGTCCGTTCAGCGAAATGCGTGGCTTTACCAACGGCCTGGATATTCCAGGCGGGATTAACCATCAAGTGCCGGCCTATGGCCATGACACGGGGAGCTGGCTCTATTACCGGCTTTCCAATCAGTATGAATGTGCCAGGGTGCCAGGTGGTACGGTATTGATACCGGATTGGCAAGCGATCGGGGCCCCGCCGCAAGATTACCAGTTCGTCGGACCGTCAGAGGCCGAAGCGTACTTGAAACATCATTGTGCCGGCACGGTATCTCACAACTTCGAGAAACAGCTTATCATTACTGAATGGGAAGCCCTTTGCCTCGAGTGGTGGATGAAAAGAGAGTACCGGCTATGGGAAGAGATTGTACCGGAGTTCGTAAGAAAAGAATCGATAGCGAAGGGCCTTATCCCGAAACTTGAAGATCAGATGGCCCAGGCAAACAGAAGCGTTCATATTCTACGGCCTGGCGATAAGGTGCGGGCCTACCATTACGAAATGTGCGAATCGATACGCGGCCAGGTTGAAGAATACAAGATACCTGGTACCGGCCTGGATGGTGAGATCGTCGGCTGGAACGGTGACCTGGGCGGCTTTGTCGTAAGGTTTGAAAACGGGAAACCGCCGAACGATGAGGAAACGAAGAAAGCGCGGTGCTTACACTTTGGTCATGCTCCCGAGTATTTCCGGCTGCATGAGATAGACGGCCAATGGTACGCGGTGTTTCACCCGCACATGCTGGTAAAGAGGAAGTGACATGGCATTAAGCTCGGCAGAGGGTAAGGACCTCTTTGTTGATTGGATAAAGAACTTTGCGACCCTTTATAAATATACGAGGTACCTTGACATAGGCTGCGGCGCCGGCCTTTACGGGATACTCATACGGCAGATTACCACGCCGGAGTTCCTACGGCAATTCACGACAAGCGCCTGGTGGGGCGAAGTTCCGGAGATTATTGTCGATGCTGTTGAGGTATTTCCCGAGTATATCAAACGGTATGGCATAGACAAGATATACAACAACATAACCGTCGCGGATATTCGGCAGATCTACCAGGACATTAAAAACTACGACGTCATAATCATGGGTGACGTGCTCGAGCACATGACGAAGGAAGAAGCGATCGAGGTTGTTAATGCACTTAAAACGAAGTGCTGTTTTATATGGGCGGCGCTTCCCATGGAGTTTGAAGGCAAAAGATGGTCACACGGCTATCTCCAGCTTCCGGAAGAGTGGGAGGAAAACCCGTACGGAAAGCACTTGCACGATTGGACAGTTAATGAATTGAAGGAAGCATTTAACCCGCTTTGGATTGTGCCGTTTATTCAAACGGGCACGATGCTTATAGAAGGCGAGATAGTGCCCGATATTTGGCAGATTGTGGCGCATGCAAAAATAGCTGATGCAACCAGGAGGGCGAATGAAGCCAAGCAAAGTGCCGGATGAGAGAGTATTCGAGCGATTCATGTCGGACGACCTGGTGACCAGGTATGATTCCTCGGCCATGTTTGGCCCGAGCTCATGCGAGGTCCACAGGCACATGTGGTACGAGTTCAAGGGCGAAAAGAGGCATGGCGGGGAAAACAGGACAATAGGGCTCGGATGGCTATTGTACGGATTTGTGCGGGCGATCAGGCCGAAGGTGATTGTCGAAGTGGGCTGCGCCGGCTCTACCATCTGCATGCTGTGGGGATTGAAACACAACACCTATTATCCGGAGCCCGAGGGGCATCTATACGGGATAGATAATTTTTGGTGGGGCGACCCGATGGAACGGGATGGCAAGGTTGCCACGCTTCCTTATTTCCATTTCATAGATGAGCTCAAAGAGCTCGGTTTGGAAGATCTCATTACCTTCTATCACGATAGCAGCCAGGTTATCGGGCCTACCTGGGATAAGCCTATTGATATGCTCATGGTTGACGGCGACCACGCGAAGGAAGCGGTATTAGCGGATTGGCAGAATTTCTCAAAATGGATAGTACCAGGCGGTTATGCCTTCTTCCATGATCTGATTGCGATACCTAATCAGATCGGCTACCCGCTGGAAGAGATTGTAGGGCCGGACTTCACCTTCATGTGCGAGCCGGACCACTTGAGCCTGGGCATCATGCAAAAGAAATTTACCGTCAATTACGATGCGGTCATAGACACAAGGTTCAGATCAAGGCTCGAGGATAAAAACGAAACATGTATTACGCTGATGAACGCCAGGGATTCCGGCGTCGTCGCGCCGTACAACGGCCGTTATTTCCCGCGACCCGATAAGTGGAATGAAGTGGTAAACCGGTGGGCTGATGAGGGCAAGATCACCGAGGAAGATAGGAAAGATTGGATTGATGGGAGCTTCTAATGTTTGAGATTGGCGAAGATGTAACGATTGAGCCAGGGGCCATTGTAAACGTGAAGGAAGGGCGTATCGGTGACCGGTCCATAATCCGGTCCGGAGCCCGCATAGAAGGATACAGGGTGGTCCTGGGCACGGAATCATATCTCGATCACGGCGCCTGGATAGGCGGCGGGTCCTGTTTTGACGAGTGCGCTTTCCTCAATGCCGGATGCTGGCTGCACCTGGGATGGAACGGGCAGATCAATATTGCCAGGGGAGTTACGATCGGTGACGAAGTGGGCCTGGGTATCGAAACAAAGATATTCACTCACGGCGCTTATCTTCCTATCGACTACGGATTTCCGGCACAGTGGGCGCCGGTGAAAATAGGCAGCCGCGTATGGTTGCCGAGCGCATGGGTTAATCCAGGCGTGACGATCGGGGATAACGTGGTTGTGGGTGCACGGTCCTTAATCAACCGAGATTTACCGGCCGGCTGCTTTGCAGCGGGTATTCCGGTCAAGATAATTGAAGAGGATAAATACCCTGTTGCCGCTGATTTTGCCGCAATAACGTGGAGAGCTGGTGAAACTGTTTTTGATGTTTTAAGAAGAACGATCGACGGGCCCGTGACGGAAGAAAGCGAAAAGATGAAAAACCAGTTTCGACGTAACGGGATAAGATTCAAGTATTACGCAAAAGATGGGGAGTATGTACCGTGGAAAGAGTGCTCGCAATCGGCAGCCACATCGACGACATTGAGATCGGCTGCGGAGGCTCGTTGCTGAAACACCGTGACGCCGGCGATAATATGTTGCTGGCAATCTTGAAGGCTGATGAAGAGATTACAGCGCGGGCGAGCGTAAGAAAAGGGGAGCAACGGGCTTCTCAAATTATGCTGAAAGCGGAAATGCGGCTGTTTAACCATACGGACGATATTGAAAGTTTAGTCAAGGAGCTTGATGATTATAAACCTACAGTCCTCTATTTTCCATTCGAGAAGGATTATCACCAGGACCATCATAGGGCCTCGACGGTAGGCTTTGCGGTATCCCGCAGAGTAGAGATAACAGTCTTGAAATATTTGGTAACTACTTCGCACTCGTTTTATCCGAATTACTTGAGGGTTATCGATATTGAAGAGAAGAAAAAACTGGTTTCAGTGTTTGCGTCACAGATGGTACGCCGGCCGAAGTTTATGGAGATCATGGTAGCACAGAATAAATTTTTCGGCTCGCTTATACCTGGTGATGGCCATTATGCTGAAGGGTTTGTGCTACATCGCCTTGTTCAGTGGTGACTTATGAGAAAAGCGACCCCGACTTCTTCCTTTAGACTTGGCATCTTTATTATTGGTTTCCTGTGTTCCCAAAAACAGGTGAGCGGGATTAACGCAGGGCGGGTTATCGCATTTATGAAGAATGAGCATTTCTTTTGGTATGGGGCCATGGTGAAGTTCATACGATATGCGGTGGGCCAACAGATTATGTCCAGGAACCCGAAGGCGCCCGTATCCATAAATATCCTTACCACCTTTCCACAGCCAACAAGAATTGGTTTTATCAACTTTTTGCCAAAACTTTTCATCTATGGATTTTGTTTTTGCACAAGTTCTACTGCAATTCACCCTCTCGCCCCTGGCGATTTCGTGAGGCAGCGCATAATGAATTTTTTTACACACAGGACAAATTACTTCACATTGTGCTGGGGAGGTACGCATTAACATGAGGCTGCTCCTTTTGCATTTTATTATATCCTATCATAAGGATTTTAATTACACAGGCGGTATTAAGGAGAATACCACTAACCTAAACAAGGGAGGTAACGGATATGACAGCGGGAACCATAGCAGTATTACGAATGTTGAATGAAGAGGTTTTGGGCGTTATCAGTGACACGCTCGGCAATCTCTACATGGGAACCAACCAGGGGAATGTTTATAAATATGCAATCGCATCGGCAACTTTAACGAAGCTGTGCAACATCGGAGGTAATGTCATAGACCTGACACTATATGGCAATTACCTCTATCTCGGCGGCTCCGGCGGTAAGTTGCTGACCGTTACGATTTCGTAGGAAGGTGCCCTATGAGAATCACGGGAGAGAAAAAGAAAAAAAAGCGGAAGAGTGTTTTGAGTGCTCCTTACAGCGAAGAGGATTGGCAAGCCAGGGCCGATGCCGAGGCCATAGCGCGAGCGGAAGCCGTGAAGGCTGACCCCGAGCGCATGAAACGAGCGAAGGCATGGGCGGCCAGGGAGCTTGAACGGAATAAAACGAATCAGGCCGAGGCTGCGAAGCTGGTTGAATTAGGTACGAGTTAAATACGTTAAAATCAGGGTTTGCTTGAAGATCGGCCGGTCTGAGAGCGACGAATAGAAAGACGAAGGGCGGCAAGTAGGTGCCTACTCATCTACTACCGCCCTTTTTCTTTGCCCTGATCATCAACGAAATAAGGAGGTCATAGGAAATGGCAGAGGAAATTAAGGAAGTTCCCGATGTTTTAGTGGACCAGGAAGTTACCCTGGAGAATTGGAAGATCCTTGCCGAAGCCGGCTACACTGCCGACGAATTGAAGGACCTGTCGAAAGATGAGCTCGAAGGTATCCTGGATTCGGCCAGGGGCGGTGACGACGAAAAGACAGAGCTTACTCCGGAGCAACTTGCCGCGATCGCAGCGGGTGAGGAAACGGAAGAGGCTAAGGCCTTACGGCTGAAAGCGGAAAAGGAAGCGGCCGACGCTAAAGCCCTCGAGGACGAGGCAAAGGCAAAGGGCATAACCGTCGAACAGCTAAAGACCGAGAAGGCTGCGGCGGTTGTGGCTGTGGAGGTTACGCCGGCCCCAGCTCCGGCGGGCCAGCTCACGGATGATGATTTGCTCGACTTTGAGCCGGTAATTTCAGCATCCGAGATCGTGGTTGAATATAAACCGCCGGCTGAACTCCAGGCAAAGCTCGATGATCTCGAGGCTAAATTGGATACCGGCGAGATTCAACGAGCGGATTACAACAAACAGCGCGACGAAATCAGGGATACGATAACGGACCAGCGCCAGGCGGCCCGTGACGCAGCCCGTGAAGATCTCGTATGGAGGAAGGAGCAACAATACTTTCTCAATGCCAGGACGGAATACCTCGGAGATAAAAAGGCCGATGGCAAATTCGTTCATAACTTGAAGAGCAAGACCCTCATGGGTGCATTGAGGGAAGCCGTTTCAACGATCAGTGCTGACCCTAAAAACGCGAATTTTAGCGGTATGCAGCTCTTGATCGAGGCCGATAAGGCCGTCAAGGATGCCTTTGGGATAAAGCCGGCAGCGGCAGCTCCGGCGGGCCCAGCGGCGCCACCGGCGAAACCGCCGGCTAAGTTACCAGACGATCAAACCCTCGCTGACATACCGGCGTCGGCAGTGAATGAAACGTCGGGCGCCTTTGACGAACTCGATAAGCTGACCGGCGAGGCTTACGAAGAAGCGCTGGCAAGATTGCCGGCACGGATGAGAAACGCATATCTCGACGATTCACGACCAGGACGGAGAGGATAGGGCCATGGCGCTCATCAAAATTTTAAGAGTTGGGGATGAATTGATTTTTGACCTAAACAATAAGGCAGAAACCGCAAAAAACATCTCCGTAATATTAGTGGAAAAAGCGGGAAAAAGTCAAGTGGTGCTGAAAATCGCTGCGGATAGGTCCATTGATATTAAACACAGCCGACAGGTTGAAATGGGCAATCCAAAGCCATTTACAGGATAACTAAATGAACCCGACCCAGGACGGTCAATAAAAGAAGGAGGATTATCTTATGGCACAGACGATCGTAGGTATGAACGACGCCAAGGCCGTCAAGAGATACTCGGGTAATCTCGCGGTGGACGTCGGAAGAAAAGGTTATTTTACCCGAAAGTACATGAGTAAGGGCGAGGTACCAACTCGACCTATCCAGCAGCTCACGGACCTGGAATTAGATGCCGGCGAGCAGATCACTTACGATTTGTCCATGCAGCTCAATATGCAGCCGATAGAAGGCGATAAAGAACTGCACGGCAAAGAGGAAAAATTGGAGTTCTTTACAGACGTCGTTTACATCGATCAGATGCGCGGCGGCGCTGATTGCGGCGGCAGAATGACCCGCAAGAGAACTCTCCACGACCTTCGCAAGATTGCGAAAGCAAGGTCAACCGATTGGTGGGCGCGGGTATTCGACGAGCTCATCTTCATGTACCTGTCGGGCGCCCGCGGTGTGGATACAGACAGGACCTTCCTGTATCCGACAACCTATACGGGGTTTGCGAATAATTCCCTCACTACTCCGGATTCAGCGCATATCGTTTACGGCGGCGCAGCCACTTCCTCGGCTACCATGGTAACCACGGATACCATGACAACGGCCCCGATCGACAAAGCGGTAGCCTATGCCGGAATGATGGGCGGCGGCGGGCCGGCCTACGCGGAAACCCCGCAGCTCCAGCGGTGCGACATTGACGGGGAAGAAATGTTCCTCTGCATCATGAACGAGTGGCAAGCGTACAACCTTCGCCGGAATACCACGACAAACGATTGGGCTGATATTCAGAAGGCGATCGCCACGGCAATAGGCAAGGAATCCGAGTTTATGAAGGGCGGCATGGGAATTTGGAATAACGTCGTGTTGCAGAAGCATCCGGCGGTAATCCAGTTCAGTAATTACGGTGCCGGCGCTAACGTCGGTGCGGCCCGTGCCCTGTTCCTGGGGTTACAGGCCGGCGTAATCGCCTTTGGCTCACCTGGCCAGGACCTACGGTTCGGCTGGTTTGAGGAAGGCCGCGACAACAATAACCGCGTCGTTATTTCAACTCATACGATTTGGGGTTTCAAGAAGGCGACGTTTAACGGAATCGACTTCGGCGTGGTCGTTATTGACACAGCCGCAACGAAACCATAACCCACGGGGTAGAAATGCCCCTCGGTACAAATTGAAAAGGAGGATATGTTATGGCTTTAACTATTGCGCCTGATCTTTACACTAAACCCCCGCTGGCTCCTGTTCCTGGGGCAAGATGGGATATTAGAAATTACGCGATAGCCGCGGCAACCTTGGTGAACGGTAATATCATAGCTATGATTCCGTTTCCCGCGCTTTGCAACGCCGTGGCCTTTTTCCTGGAAGCCGGTGCGCTGGATACCGGTAATACAATGACCCTGGCCGTCGGCATTTTGAACAGTTATTACAACCACCAGGTTGCATCGGCAAGCAACGTCGGCGGTGGCTACACTGACGGCGGCGTTACCGTTCCTGGCCTGGATGCCGGTGTTGTGCCGGCGCTTGTTACCGGTTTGAACATGCTCACGGCATCAACGATCGGCAGGGCCGGCGGCCGTGTATTCGATTCAGCCCTGGCTTATCTCCAGGCTCAGGGAACAAGCAATTACCATCGGATTATAGCCGTTGGTATTACGGCGGCTGTCGGTAATGCCGTGGCCGGAAATATCACGCTGGGCGTAGAGTTCGATTTCGGAAACGTCTAAGCGGGTTTGTGAAGTAAATAGTAGAGATAGGGGGCAAGTGCCCCTTGCCCCTTCTTTCTCTAAAAACGTGAAGGAGGAAGCACGATGCTTATAGAATGTCTTATCAAAAGAGATGGACCTACCGAGCAGCATATCGGTGGGATGAGATATGTGTTTAAGCCGCATCCGGAATTGACGGGCGGGGATAAGAAGGCGAACGTGTGCGAGGTACAGAAGGACGAGATCGTGGAGTATCTTGTCGCCAATTCTAATTTTAGGCAGTACGTTCCCAAACCAAAGCCGGCAGTAGCGAAAGCCCGTCAGGTTGACGATGCGTTTACGGGTGAACAACAAGGAGCGTAACCCATGTCCTATACAATGGCGGGTTTGACAATCGACGTACTCCCGCGTGTTGGCCGTATGGAGAAGCAAAGCGGGATTACCATATACCAGGCGGCAAACTCGGTACAGAGCATGATTAACAAGCGGCTCCTGTACCGTCATTCAGATCTGATCGCATCCGGTGACCTGGACCTGGTAATACCGGCCATGGGCTACTCGGCCCCTCTGCCTTCTGATTTCGTGGCACTGGCAGAAAAGCCGAACTCTCAGGACCTTTACACGGATTGGATGGCCGGCACGGTGTTTTCGTATAACTCGACGACCGGAGCATTGGTGGTAAACGTCAATCAATCGGCGGGCACGGATACCCTGGCATCATGGGATATAGCGACCGTCGCGGTGCCTGGAAGTTATGCACAGGTTATCGGCTCTTCCACGACGTCGCTTACGGTAGGAAACGTAACACAGACGCTTGTTGCGACGGCCGGCATGAGCCTTTCCGCGGGAGCTTATATTCTCATAGTTCCCACCGACATGCCGCTTGACACGACAGATTACAGGGTCCGGAAGCTGCGCCCGCGCTATCTCAATGATGATGAACATGATGAGTATTCCTGGTGGGAATGGTACGGGCTTTGGGGAGATACCTCGGAGCTTCCATGCCCCAGGCCGAACTCTTACAAGATCATCGGCACGACGTTTTATATCCGGCCGAAGGTCATTGTAAGCGTTAAAATTACCGGCAGATATTTTGCCGCTTTGTCGCACTTTGCTTTTCCTACAGACATAATACCCTGGAACGGATTTTTTGACGAAGTGTTCCGAGAGGGTGTTGTTAGAATAATTTTGAAAGGCGTATCAGTTCCCGAGGCCGATAAAGATATGGCCGTTCTTGTAAATCGAGAAGTTGATACTTTGCTGGATGCGAGGATAAGCCTTATTCCAAATACAAGGAGAGTAAAGCGCGGCGACTACCTCTAAACAGGGAGGGAGTATGCCTACTATTTTATGTTCTGACATTTTCGCGCTTGCCAACAGGCAGCTTCACGACGTAGCGGGGCAGACATGGCCATCTTCCGTGATGATACCATATCTGAACCTTGCCATCTATGAGATCTGCAATTACAAACCCGAGGCATATCCCGTAACTAAAACAGTTACCCTCATGGGCGGGCCCGTGCAATCGCTCGACGATAACGCTATCGAGCTTCTTGATATTATCTGCAACATGGGTACCGACGGCCTTACGCCTGGCCCATCAGTTCCCGTTTTGAAAAAAGAAGCGGTTGACACACTTGTTCCCGATTGGCAGACATACACGCCTGGCAGTGTTGTTTTGTTCTCTATGATAGATTCCCGCAATCCTAAATACTATTACACAGTGCCGCCGATCGCCGTTACAAACCCCATGCCAAAACTGAAACTCATCCAGGCAGAAATGCCGGATAAGATTGTTGACCCCAGCGACGAGTATCCGCTGGATGCGTCGTATGTGCCGGCTGCGGTAGATTATCTAATCTTTCGGGCACTCGCTGAATCGACGACAATCCCTGGTGCTATGCAGAAGGCCGGCGTGTTTCTTAATAAGTTTACGAGTAACCTGGGCATTAAGACGGCAGTGGAAATGAAAACCGAACGCAAGCAAGAGGCCACAGGAGAAAAGACAGAATAAATTATGCTCATTCAACTTACAAAATTCGGCGGGAAGGTACCGGCTATCCATGACCCAGCCTTCTTACCGGACGGTAAAAGCCAGGCAGCGATTGATTGCCGTTTTGATGAGTACGGCGTTACGCCTTATCTTTCCGACACGGTGATGCAAGCGGCTGTGAAGGCGGGCACTGTATCGCTTTACCGGTATTACAATAACTACGATAGCAACGAGTATTTTTTCGCCTGGACAACCGATGTTGACGCCGTGACGGCCCCGTTGCCTAATGACGCATATTCGAGGGTGTATTACACGGAGTCCGGACTTTTTAAGGTTACGGATAAGGACCTCTTTAAGAGTGGAGGTACTCAATATCCGATGCAATACCGCTGGCCATGCCCGCCCGCGCCGAGCACTGCGCCGGTGATTACCGGAACGGCAAGCGGAACGGACCCGACCCTGCTTGAAACTAAAGCCTATGTTTATACCTATGTGAATGGATATGGTGACGAGGGCCCGCCTTCGTATGCGTCGAATGAGATCGACGTCTATGATGGCAACTCAATAACGATCACCAACATTTCAGCCGGAGCGCTTGACCCACTCTTTAATGTTACGACGGTAAGGATTTACAGGCTTAACCAAACCTCATCCGGCACGGCGATCTATCAGTACGTCGATGAAGTGGCCTTCGGAACCACAAGCTATGTTGATACGATTCTCGATGCCGACCTGGCCGAAGAGCTCCCGAGCCTGGAATGGGATGGGGCCCCGACGGGCCTTGCGGGATTGATCTCGCTTCCTAACGGAGTGCTGGCCGGTTTCGTCGGTAACCTGGTATGCCTTTCCGTTCCCTATTATCCTCACGCCTGGCCCGCGAGCTATCAGCAAGCCGTGGACCGGCCGATAATTGCCCTGGGCGCTTTTGGAAGTACGATCGTTGTTCTTACAGAAGGACAGCCCTATCTTCTTGTCGGCAACGACCCCTCAAACATGGTCATGGAAAAAATGGATATAGGGTTTTCCTGTATGTCAAAGCGCGGTGTTATCCAGGCCGGAGAGATGGTTGCGTACCCTTCACCGGAAGGCCTGGTAGTAATCGGCCCGCAAGTGCGCGAGGTTGTGACGGCAAAAATAATGACACGCGATCAGTGGAACGCACTTTATAACCCGAGCACTATTTCGGCTTTTTACTGGAACGGGAAGTATGTCGCCTTTTATACGAGCGGCGGCGTCAATGGCGGCTTCGTATATGATTTCAAGACAGGTGATTTATTCGACCTGGATTTCTACGCGACGGCGGGTTTCTACGATAAAACCGCGGGTATTCTCTTTTTGCAAGAGTAAATTATGGCGAACCAAAGCAAAACAGTATCGACCGGCTGGGGAGTTTCCGTTGCTCCCTTCGAGTGGGATTATGAGCAAAAAACGGGTTTCGGTTTTTCTATCCCTGCCGGCGCGACGATCAACGGTATTGTAGTCACATATAGCAATCCATTTGCGTGGTCAAACCTATCGCCTTTCTACGCCCGCTTAATGAAGTCCGGTGCTGACTTTGCAAATTGGGAATCAAATGTAGGCTTTGCCCCTGGTATCTCTTACGGTAGTTCTTCCGATCTGTGGGGAGGCGCCTGGACCGCTGACGATATTAACAGTAGCGGTTTCGGTGTTGACACTTTTTGCTTTAACGGCGACGATCAAATATCATATTACTGGTCATGCTCCGCTGTCACCATAACCGTTTACTATACTCCCTATGTACCGCCATCCCCGCCAGGGTCATTCGACCTAACATACCCCACGAACGGGTCAACCGGCCGGTCCTTGTCGGGTACGCTTACATGGAACAGCGCCGATAATGCGACGACCTATGACGTGTATATGGACACGAATAACCCGCCGACGACAAAGGTAAGCGCAGCTCAAGCAGGTACCTCTTACAGCTATAGCGGGCTATCTTACAACACAACCTATTACTGGAAGGTCGTGGCGACGAACGGCGCCGGAAATACGACATGCAATAATATCTTTTCTTTCACAACGGGCTTACCGGCCGCACCAGGTCCATTCTCTTTATATTTCCCGACGAACAATGCCATCAATCAACCTTTGGCCGGTACGCTGGTATGGGGAGCTTCTTTAGGTGCGACGACCTATGATGTGTACCTCAATGGTGTAAAGGTAAGCTCCGGCCAGGCTGGCACTACCTACGCCTATTCCGGCCTTACGTTGAACACTTCCTATACATGGAGCGTGGTAGCAAATAATCTCGCGGGCAGTACGTCATGCACTCTTCAATTTTCCTTCACGACTTATGCCGTCACGCCAGGCACGGGCAATATTATTGCCTTTTCAAATACCGCGGGCAGCTACCGGAATTATACTTACCTGTCGAAGCGGAACAGATTTAAGCAAACGTCCTTTACATGCGGGAAGGTGCTGGCTGAAAACTATCCCGTGAATCTTTCCATCATCTATCCGGACATACCCTACACGATCGCGGTTGTTGTAGCTGATAACCAGCCATTCCGGATAGACCCGATGCTGACCGATGCCGTGGACTTTCTCATTACAGGCCAGGGTCAAGTGTATGGTGTATTTTTGGCGGGCCAATTAGAGGAGCTTCCCGTATGAGCAGCGATAAAGGCCCCGTAATTGGACAGATAAGAAATTTCAAAGACGTTCAGAGCGCATTGGAAAATATGCGCGGTTATTTTGCGTCCGGCTATAAGCAATTACAGGCGGCGATACAATCACAGAATATTCCCGAAACGCCCTATCAACCTGGTCCGGCAGACTACCCACCTAACATCACAGGCTTGCAGATATGGAGCCAGGGCGACGGCAATAAGTGGCTTTCGCAAGATCTCGGCTTAACCTGGTGTAACATAACTACCGTCGAGCTTGACCCTAATTTGCCGGCTGGCACATTTGTATATGACCCGTATTTCCTGGATTACGTCGTAGAGATTTTTAACGCAGACGGTGTAACGCTCCGGCGCCAGGAGAAAGTAACGACAAACTGGTATGTTTACTCTTATGTAAAGAACTTTGCAGACGGCGGCAGCAACGGCGCAGCCATGGAAGTGATTGTCAAGGTTTGGGCACAGAACCAAAACGGCAACATGTCCGTAGCGCCGGCGATTCTTGACGCAAAGAATACCGGCTCCGGCACTGGCTCAACGATACCGCCTTCTGTTCCTACAAATCTCCTGGTCACCGGCACGAAGTTGAATATTTACATTAGCTGGGATACGGACCCCGACCCGCAAGTTATGGACTTCGAGGTAGATATTTCTACGGATGGCGGGGTTACATGGCCTACCGTCGTTCATTGTGTGCATAATCTATGGACGTTCCAAGGGGTTGTCGGAACGACGTACACGGTAAGGATTCAAGCCCGTTCTTATATGCACATCGTATCCGGCTATACCGCAAATGCCTCGGGTACGCTTGCCGGCGTAGTAGGGAGCCTCGACATTGTGGCAGCCTCTATACCAGGAAGTGCGATCGCGCTTGCTACGATCACCGGTGCTAACATTACAGCCGCTACGATAACTGGCAATCTTATAGCAGCAAATACGATCGTTGGCGGCAATATATATGCGAATACGATCACGGCCGCGCAGATCGCTGCCGGAACCATTACGGCCAATGAGATCGCGGCCAGTACGATCACCGGTGATCGGCTTGTGGCGGGCACTATTACAGCCACACAAATAGCGGCCGGAACGATTACAGCCACGCAGATAGCAGCGAACACGATTACAGCCTCGCAAATCAAGGCGGGCACAATCACGGCCACGGAAATATCGGCAAGTTATGTCTATGCCGGAAACCTAAATGCCTCACAGATAACCGCGGGGCAGATTACCGCGACATATATTGACACGACTTATTTGCATGTCACTTACCCGAACGTCGATAACAAGCCAGCCTTCCCGACATTGACCGCTTATACATCGGGAAGCGGCACATATACTGTACCTTCCGGAGCTGCCTCGCTCCATGTCCGGATAGTGGGCGGCGGCGGCGGCGGGTCCGGAGGCGGCGGTGGTGGAGTAAGCGGCGGCGGGAACGGAGGAAGCTCGACCTTTGCCTCGGCCAAGGCGGGTGGTGGAAGTGGAGCTCCGGCCCCGACCACTCTTCCGTCTGTCGGCGGCGCGGGCGGCTCACCTTCGGGAAGCGGCTGGACCTGGGGCTTCACACAAAGCGGGGCCCACGGCGACATGGGTATAGATTCCGGCTATGGCGGTGCGGGCGCCAATTCGCCATTTGGAGGAGGAGGAAGCGGCGGCGGCACGGCCTCGACGGCCGGTTATAACGCCACGACCTACGGGTCCGGAGGCGGCGGTGGTGGCGACGGAGGAACCTCGGGAGGAGGAGGCGGGGCCGGTGCCTTCTTAGAAATTTGGTATGACAGCCCATCGGGCACTTATTCGTATGCTGTCGGTTCGGGGGGCTCTGCCGGTAGTCAAGGCCAAAATGGAGCTGCCGGCGGCACAGGCGCGGGCGGTATCGTAATCGTTGAATCATTTAGATAAGTGAAGGAGGTAATAGGATGCTACAAGTAAAAGGATTAACGGACATTGAAGTAAACAGGACAAAGGTGATGGCTGAAACTCTTGTTGAATATTCGGCCGCGGTACTCAATCAGCAAGAAGAAATAAGGGCGTTAAAAAAACGCAACGGAGAACTGGAAGCTGCCCTTGATAAAATAATAGGAGCGCAAAACAATGCAGTTTCAGATAGCAGCGGCAAGCATAGCTAACGGCGGCACGACCATAACATGTACCGGCGCGACGCTGATAAACAATGTTTACCAGGGAAATGTCGTACAGTTTTACGGCGAAAACGCCTTTTACTATGTTGCCTCTAACCCGACGGACAACATCAGCATACAGCTTACGGCGCCGTACCAGGGAACGGCCAAAACAAACGTCGCGCTGAACGTATGGCGTGATTTTCTGCCGACTTCCGGATTACTGAAGTTCAATGCCGGAGATCGTAACTGGCCCTTTGCTCTCAGTATGTGGCAGCTCGCGGTTGAAGCTAACTTGGCTGGTCCGTTTTCAGCGTTCGGGCCCTGCCGGCTTGCTACGACGGGAGCTCTTACCGGCACCTATAATTCTACTTCTAAACAATTTACCCTTACTGCCACAGGTGCACTCTCCGTTGATAGCACAAGCGTAAATGTCGGCGATCGCATCTTGCTTAAAAACCAGGTCACCGGTACGCAGAACGGTATTTATATCGTTCTCGTTGCGGGCAGCGCGGGAGTTAGTGCCGTACTTCAACGTACCTCTGATATGTATAGCACGGCTGTCCAGGGTGCAACCGTATGGATTATGGCCGGTGGCTCCCAGGTTTTGTCACAATGGTACCTTTCAACTGCCGCGCCTATCGTTATAGATACATCGACGATTACATGGACGGCCGTTTCTGTCGGCGCTACGGGCCCGCCAGGTAAACTCATTCCTGGCGATCAAGGCGAGCCTGGTGAGGATGCGTGGGTTATTCCTGGACCTGTTGGGGCTGCCTCAACCGTACCAGGACCGATAGGACCGATAGGGCCTACTATTCCTGGCGATCAAGGCGAGCGTGGCGAGGATGGCATGCCGATACCAGGACCGCCAGGGGCCGCTTCGACGATACCTGGCCCAACTGGTCCGATAGGCATATCGGTTTATATGCCTAACGACGGCGAGGCTGGTGAGGACGGGATGCCAATACCAGGCCCACAAGGGCCGGCCGCCGCCGGAGGTATGACCTGGAATTACGCTAATAGTGCTACAAACGCTGTTACACAAAACGGATACATGTGCGACACTTCGGGAGGTTCGTTTACTGTTACCCTGCCAGGTGCACCAGCAACGGGAGCGATCGTGGGAATTACTGATTGTGCGGGAACTTTTAATTCGTACCCTTTAACAATCGGCGCAAACTCTCTAAAGATAATGGGTATTTCTGCGGATATGACAGTATCAACACAGTATGCAAACTTTTGTCTTGTTTATTCGGGTGTAACTAATGGATGGAGGATAGCCCCGTGAGTGATTTAAGTCAGTTTTATTATGGCAAAATGACCAACACCTGTATGCTCTTTACGCCTGGAGTAGTATCTTTTACTATTCCATATACAGGAAAGCATAGAATATCAGCACTTGGTCCTGGAGGAAGTGGTGCAGCTATTTACGGTTCAACTCAAGGTGTGGCTTCGGGCGGTGGTGGCGGTGGATTTAGTGAAATTGAAATAAACATGGTAGCAGGTGATGTTCTTACCCTTTCGATAGGAACAGGAGGGGCAGCTGTCACATCTTCGGTTTCGGACACAGGAGTAAATGGAAATGCGGGAAGTGGAGCAACTACCGTTGTATGTGCAGCAAGAAGTTTATCCTTGTCAGCTGGTGCAGGTGGAGCAGGTAGCTGGCGTATTACCGCTGGCTCTTCTACTGGTGGTGCGGGAGGAACGGCAACGGGAGGAACAATAAACTCAACGGGTGGTGCTGGTGGTGCACCTACCCTTACGGCAACTTACTATAACGGATGCGGAGGCGGTGCCGCTGGAAGTCCTTGGGGAACGGGAGGCAGAGGAGGAAACGCAAATCAAGCCATGTCGGGTGGAACAGGAGGCGGTGCAGTAGGGGGCTTTACAGGTGGAGATGAAAATAATGCTACTGTTGGAAACACAAGTGGTGGTGGAACAGGAGGAAATGCAGCTGCGAATACTAATACGGTTGCAACCGCTGGTCCTAATAGAATGGGTTATCAAAGCAAGGCAAGTATGGATGGAGTATGGCGTCAGGGCGGCAATTATACCAACTCGGCTACTTCATTCTGTGTAGGTTTTGACTCCTTAATTGACCCATTTAGAGCCGTTTCGGGAGGCGGTGCAGTAGGGGCAAGTCAACAGGGTGGTGGCTCGGGAGCAGGTGGAGCAGGTTATGGTACTTCCTGTGGAGGCGTTCTTGGGGGTGGTGGGGGAACTGGTAATGGCACTCCTGGTTCTGCGGGTGGAGTTGGAGGAGGAGGCGGTGGTTGTGCTCATACTGCCACTTGTGTTTCGGGAGCTGGTGGCAACGGTTTAGTCGGGGTAGAAAGAATAGGATAGGGGAGGAATTATGGCAGTAAATTTTGGAAGGCAGATACTTGGCAAGGTTACCATCGGCATACAGGATTATTTCATCGTTTTAAACACGATTGACCAGGATTCGGGTCAAGTCCAATGGCTCTACTATGTAACTCACGGCCCCGCTTTTATTGCGATGGAGGAAATAATTGCCAACGGTATTCTTGACAACTACGATCAGACGCAAGACCCAGCGACGCATTTTGCTCCTGTAATTGCGGCTATGACCACGGCAGTAATGAACGCCCTCGCACCGGAAGAGAAGCTGACAGATTGGACGTCGAGGGGGGATGAATTAGCCAACTCTTATACGATAAGAGAAGGCGCTGACGGCAACTTAACTTTTGTCAAAAGAGATTGGGGAGCGAACCCCGCACTGAATCAATGGTTGGCCTGGGTGACCGGATTCATGGGTGACTTCGGAACTCCCGACCACGAATGGGTAGCCTTCTGTACTCAATATAATGTCGATTCAGCAAAGCTGATCGCTTTGTTTAACAAGTTCACAACATAACAAGGAGGATTATAGAAGATGGCAGCAAACAAACTTATCAGATTCGGACCTACGGCGTTGACAAACAGCGCCGCAAACCTTGTAAACCCGACTGTTTCCTCGTTAAGTGGGCCTATTGGTTTCACTATGACGGCACCTTACGTTATCATAAGGCATATCCGCATAGTCAACAAGACGGCCGGCGCGGTGACTTTTTCCCTTTATGTCGGCGCAACTGGTGGTAGCGCGGCCGGCACGGAATTTATGGGAACGCTGAACTCTGTCGCGGCGTACTCGTACATTGATTGGTACGGGGCACTCAGACTTGACGCCGCAGATTTCCTTACAGGGCTTGCAAGCGCGAATACTTCTCTTACCTTCGAGGCAGAAGGCGAGATCGGGATTTCGTAGTCCGTGAAGATAACGGACCTCACAGCCGAGGGGATTGATTATATCGTCGATAATCTTTGGGAGCGTGGCCGGCATGAGCTCGCGGTATTCGGCACGGCGATAGAGGATTTCCGGAAATACTGTAAGAGCATGATCGGCCAGCCCTGGGCGGCGATACTGTACGACGACGACATGACGCCGTGCGTCTTGATAATACTGCATCCCCTCGGAGGAATGAAGTGGGATATTATGTCACAGGCAACCGAAGAAGGATTTGCGAGGATATGGAAACCGATGGCGCGGTTCTTCAAACAGTTCTCCGACAGGATTATTGAGGACAATCCGGAATGGGAGCTCCAGGGCCGATCGGTACAGACGCACGAACGCACTCCGGATTGGATGGCATTGTTGGGCTTCGATCTTGTTTCGGTTGAAGGAGATCTTAAAACGTACATTAAAAAGGCGGTGACAGTATGAGCGGCGGCGGGTCGGCACCACAAGTATCGGAAACGGCATTACAGGAAAAACAGTCTGATATATCTGCGGAGCAGTATAAATACTATCTGCAAAATTCTAAGCCTGTCATGGATAAGTATATCGCCCAGGAAACGGACCCGACGGTTAAGGCCGAACGGGGCAGACAGGTTGCCGGACAGATCAATGCCGACGTAATGAGTAAGGTTGACCCCACTAAAATGTCAGCTAATCCGGTTAAGAATCAGAAGATGCTTTCAAATCTTGCGGGATTGAAAACCGGCGCCGAAGTATCCGGCCAGGGCGCGGAAAGGACCCGTGAGCTAATGAGTACGGAAAACATCGTCGCCATGGGCCGCGGCGAGCAAGCACAGGCGACCGCCGGATTAAGTGATATAGCCGGCCTGTCTGTCAGTGAGGCCATTAAAGCGGAAGAGGTACAACAGGAAGAAATCGGCGCGGAAGAAAATATGATCGGGTCCGTCGCTGGAATGGTGGGCGCCGGTGCACTCAAATACGGACAGGGAACAACAAAAACGACGAACAGGCAAATGTCGCCAGCTCTCTTAAATGAAGGCGTAACGGGTTAATCGGAGGTTTGTATGGCTATAGATCCCGTAACTGGAATTGACATGAGCGGCAGCGCAGATCAGATCGCCGCTGATGTAATGGCCGCAGAGTGGGCCGAGTGGGAAAATACTTTCAAGCCGATCGAGCTCGCAGCATTACAGCAAAGCTCCCTGGTTAATCCCCAGGTGCTTACGGATGCCGTGAGTAAAGCGCAATCGACCGCCCAGGGTACATACGCTGCCATGCCAGGTATGTTGCAAAGACGGCAGAAAGGCATGGGAATAGCGCCGACCGCGGAACAAACCATGGCTTCTAACAGGATTATGAACGTGGAAGGGGCCCAGGCAACGGCGGGCGCCATGAATAAGGCTCGAGCCGACGTTGCGGCAGAAGATGAGCAACTTTTATTAGGTTCAATGCCTAAAATGTAGGGAGGTTTATGATGGCCAAAGGATTACTTGGTTTTGGCGAAGAAGAGCTCGGGTCAGCTACAAAAGGCCTTATCCGTGCCGATGAACTCGAAGAACAGATAAACGTGGCCAATATGAATCTGCAAGCCGAGAGCACTATGCAACAGAAACAGATGGAGGGCTCGATGATAGGAGTAGGAGCCACTGGAGGTTGGATGGCTGCTACAAGCGGGGCTTCGGGCGCTGCTATGGGTGCGGAGTTTGGTGCGGCTGCCGGCCCCGTCGGTGCAATGGCTGGCATGGCCCTGGGTTTTCTTGTTAGCAAACTATTTTAATAAGGAGAGGTCGTTATGGCACTCAGATCTGTATATTCGGACCCTGTAGGCGCGGGCCTGGAATCAGCACAAAGGTTTCTTAATATCCTGGATACGCTCGAGGACCAGCCGGTGAAACGGAAGTTGAGGCAACTGACACTGGCCAGGGCTGAACGCGAGGAAGAGCTGGCGCCGGCTGAACAGGAATTAAAAAAGAAACAGATAGCCGATGCTTCGCAGCAATTAGATCAAAAGGCAAAATGGGCCGCGATCGCGCCGCACCTTGAAGTGGTACACCAGGCTTATCAGAAGGCCCAGGCCGCACAGGCAAAGGGCGAAATCTACGCCATGAGTGATAAAGAGTTAGATTCACTCTTCGAGGTCCACAAGGCTTCACACAGTACCCCGAAAACCCAGGAGGACTTTCAGACATATACAAGAGCGCATCGGAATTTAACAGCTTTCTACATTAAGCATAAAGACTCACTTGAGAAGGCTAACGGCGTCATTGAAAGAGGGAAATACGGGCCCGAGGTTGATAAGGCTATGGACGACCTCGCCAAAGTAATGCCCTATATCCAAAGCGATTTTAAGGACCGGTACGGGAAGGGCGACAAGGACGGGAGGGTTGTGACGATCAATAAGATTTTTATTAGGGATGGCAAAATGTCATTCGGCCTTCATATAGAATCTCCCGTCGGTGACGATATATTCCCGCATATTTCGGATGGCCAGGTATATCAGTATCCGCATGACGATACCATAAATCAGGTTGAACAGGGCAACATCAATCTAAACGACCCGAACCGTAAAATTCACGGTAATGCGAACGGAAGTATAAGCAGCATCCGGACAATCACAATCAAACAGGATGGCACGACTATTTTACTTCCGACGGTAGCGCCCGACGGTAAATTTATGACCAACGAAGAGGCCGTAAAACGGTATGAAAAAACCGGTGAGCATCTTGGCAAATTTCCGACGGAAGCAGATGCAAAGGCTTATGATGAAATATTAAACCGTGATCTTAACACCGGCATAGGTAAGGCAGATCTCGAAAGATACACACAGAATATACAAGACAAGGGCGAAGGAAAAAAAGTTAGAGCCTATGATGCTCCGCTCGGCCTTAACGCAGACCCTAACACGATTGCACAAATACCTCTTAATTTTATAACAGCCTCGCATGACCAGCATGGCAGGGTCATAGATATGGTGTTGCGGGCCGAAGCGCAGAACCCGCGCTATTGGGATGAACTGCATGCAAGACGCGAAAAGAAGGAAGAGCGAAGGACCGAAAGCGCAGCGGTTACTTCTGCCTTTAAGGAACTTCAAAAAACGGCGGGCTGGGATGGTATGACGACAGATCAGCGACGGGCAGCACTGGCAGAAAAGCTCGGAGAAAGTGGCGATCTGTCCGTAAAAGAGATCGCAGACTTGACAAAGACGATGATACCGGAGAAGCAGCCGAAAAGCGAAATCCAATACAAAACTGAGAAAGGTGTTGACCTGGAATCGAGGGATGGCGGTGTTACATGGGGGCCCAGGTTTAGTCCGAGGCAGCGGCAGCCAAAAGATACAAGCGCAGAGGACAAAAAAGAAAAAAGAGAGGCGAAAAAAGATAAAAAAGAAGCTGCGAAGAGTATTGAACAATCTGCCCATGACGAATATGTAAAAGCGTTGGTTGACCCAAACGATATTGATAGTGAGGGTGTAATGAAAAATGTCAAAAACTTCCACGCTATGAGGGCCCGCTTGAATCCAAAGCAGAGGGCACTTATTGATAAACTTGTCAAAAGGGCCAAAGAAATACAAGAGAAAAAGGACATTGACCCCGACGAAGCATGGGAAGAAGCAAAAAAAGAACACACAGGTAGTAAATAAATGGCAACGGCAGACCCTATATTTGATGAATTGCAATCTCTTGGCGGGAAGGTGCCAGTAGAAACAACTGCCAAAGAACGCATTGATGCCGACGATACAATCATAAAAGAGTTAAGGAATCTCGGTGAAAAACCGGAATCTCTTAAACCGGCTAAGAAGCCTACCCTGTGGGAGAGATTCACGCACTATATCGCCGGCGAAGAGAAGCCGAAGCCGGCAGCCGCGCCAGGAGCCCCAGCGGAATCACGGCCAAAGCCGAAACTGGTAGATGTTTCCCAGGTGCCCGCAGCATATCGGGAAATGGCCGAGGAACAGAATCGGCAGATACAAGCCGGCACATGGGGAAAACCGGCCGGAAAAGAAATGGCGCCGGACATTGATACGGCCATGGCCGCAAAGACAAAGGAGATCACCGACGCCCAGGCGAAGCCGGCAGAGGGGCCATTGATGAGGGCGTTTCAAACTATTAAAGACGTGGCCCCGTATGTAGAACAATGGGCCAAAGACGTTTACGGCGTTACTGAAAAGGTGCGCGGCGGTATTATTAAAGGCATGACCCTGGGGATAGTGGACCCCGAAACCGGTCAAGTGGGAATACCATTTACTTCTAAAAAGGCCAAAGTAACTACGCCCATGGGTAAAACCCTTCAAGAAGATTACGGAGTATCAAAAGATATAGCCGAAAACCCGTACATTGGCCTATCCGCTGAAATGACGGCAGTAGGCGGACCCTGGACAGCAATTTCAAGCAATATTACTAAGGGCATAAATGCGCTCCGGATGGCCCATGCAGCAAGGACAGGGGCAGTAGTATCTGGCAGCGAGGCCGGAGCCACAGCCTTACGGCAACTATCCACGATTGAACAGATAGGCGTTCAGACAGCGGCCGGCGGTGTTGTCGGTGCTGCCTTCCCGCGTGAGCCTGGCCGAACGGAATTGACAGAAGAAGCCCTCGAGGAACAGCGGAATCTCGAAAAGAAGATACAGGACGTCGATAAAAAGCTCAAAGGCAGCAAGGCCGAGGACCTTATAAAACAGCGGAATGAACTGATTGCGAAGCATAACGAGGCCGGTAATCAGATGAAGGCCCAGCTCGACGATCTGAAAGATAAGATTAAGGCCGCTCGTACTCCGGAAGAAAAGAACGCCCTCATCCGGCAACATAACGCCCTGGTCAATCAACTTAATACCATGACCGCGACTTCCAAAGGCCAGGTCGACCAGATTGACGCTACGATCGGGGAACGTCATATCAAGGAATTACTCGCGCAACGGGATGATCTTGTAGCGAGATATACCAAAACAGAAGGCAAAACCGTCTTTAAGGAAGGGGAAACCCTATCAGAAGGCGCACTTAATACCGCTGCTTTCGGTGCAATAATGACCGCAGCCGGCCACGGTGTTGATGCCCTGATAAAAATGACGCCATATACCAGGGCCGGCGCCTATATAAAGCTCAAAAGCGATCTTTCGGATATGTTTTATAAGGGCCATGATGGTGCGGTGACTAAAGGCGAAGCCGACATAATGGCTGACTATACAATAAACTTGGGGCTTAAACAGGCCGGAATAAAAAAACCGTCTGCTAAGGATCTCCGGAAAGCCGCAAAGGGCTTTAAGGAACACAGGGAAGGGAAGGGGAAAGCGGCAGAAAAGCCCGTAGAGCCTTCAGAAGCCGAACCGGTGAAGGAAGAGCCGTCGGCAAAAACAGAAGCCAAGCCTGGCCCTGTGGCTAAAGCAGGAGGGGCAGAAAAGGAGCCTATTAGTGAGCCGATTGTCAGTGTTAAACCGGAAGAACCGGAGGGGGTCGTCGCAGGAAAAGGACTCCCAAAACGAGAACAGCCAGCAGAAACAGGATTTGCCCCGGCGTTACGCCCTTCTGTCATGTACCAGGGGAAGCAGTTCGATGGGGAAGTAGGCGGAACGCACCCCGAATTAATGAAAGAGAACGAGATTCCGCCCGATGCAGCCCACGAAAGGGGTTTTGTTGACCCCGATGGGAATTTTCTCACAAGAGAACAGGCTGAGACATGGTTGAAGGAAAACGACCCCGAAACCTATAAGAAATGGCAGGAGGAAGCAGGAAAAGGGGCGGAATTACATGCACAAGATTTGGCAGCAGCCAAAAAGGAGGTAATAGAAGATGCCGTTGCAACAGGGGAAATCAAACCGGACGATCTCGAAGAACATCGAGGAACTGATAAACTCGGGGAAGCCGCCGGAGCAAGCGCAAGCGATCGCGTACCGGAAGGCGGGGAAGTCACGGAAGAAAAGGCGAAAGAAGGCGCAGCCGCAAACGTGATTCGATTACTTCCACACCAGGTTGATAAGAAGATAACTCAACTGGCAAAAGAACTCGGCATGCCGAGGCATAAAATTAAAAAGGCACACTATGACGAAATGGAAAGGGGCTTGCATGAACTGGAGGCCGAGAAGAAAGGCGGCAAAGAAGCATGGAAAATGACCCCGATAGAATACGGGACTGCGTTGGTGGGATTTCCACATGAAGAGTGGTCCTCAAATATGGACTTGATTGAAAAAATAGCAGACGAACATGAATCTATTGTTCAAAAGGCGATTGACGAAGGCAAACCCGTACCGCCGGAAGTGATGAAAGAATACCCTGATATGGTGCCTCAGCAAGAAGGAAAAGAAGGCGATACCATATGGGCGGCGACACCGAGGGGAAGATTAAGGGCAACCGGCGAAGTTGGCCCTCGCTTAGTTACACCAGCCCCCAAATTTGACGATAAAGGCTATGCCACAGAGGATGAGGCAGTAGCGGCAATCTCAAATCGAAAACTGGAGCTCGCGGATTACGACATCGCTCCCCGCGAAGGCAGATATTTTGTGGAGCCGAAAGCCGAAGCCGTGAGGCCCACTGAGCCACGCGGAGGGGAAAGGGTTTCGTTCCTCACCAATCATATTGAGAGACAGTCGGCATACAGAAGGGCAAAGGGTGAGCCTGTAGACATGATTGCCCTGATGGAAGAGGCAAAGCAGAAATGGGCCGACAAGCTGGAGGCGGAAGGCAAGGAACTTGAACCCGGAGAAATCCCCGGAAATGTTGCGCCGGACATCGAGTTTTTCCTTTATGATGCGAGATCGCGGCTCCAGGCGGGACAAGCTGGCGGGCAGATAGGTATAGATCAGGTGACGGACGAGGCCATTTACGCTGGGTCGGCTTATCCGCCCTGGTTTTCCGCTATGGTTAAGGATTTTGGCAGTAAGAAGACGTCTCCCACCGGCAAGGTTGAGAGCATATCCGCGAAGGATACTATCAATATCATCAACAAGAAACTGGACGGGAAGGCGCTGACCGGACGGCAACAGGCCATTTATAATGAAATTGTGCGTAGAGGCGAAAAAGAGGTTGCAATTGGGGAATATCGTGGTATAATAGCTCAGTACGAAAAAGAAATAGGAAATGGTGATCCTAATGAGTGGACAAAAGCCAAACTTGAGTCTGAAAAAGTCGAAAGCGGAACAATACAAGAAAGCCCGGAACATCTTAGCGGCTGGCTTCTTGACGAGGCTCAGGCGCAAGGGCTTGATCCCGCAAGCATCGACGCCGCAGAACGAGAGCTGAATGATTATTTCGGCTCATTCATAGAACCCGCCGAAGAAAAGCAAGCCACAAAAGCAACTGTCACAGAAGAAACAGCCGCACTCCCCGGAGTAGACAACACCCTTAGTCTTGTAAACCCCGAAGCGAAATTTGAAAGACTGCCGGAAGAATCCCAAACTAAGAGCGGAGAACTGTTTCCGCTGACCTCCGAATGGCAGGAAATCCCCAAAGACGCAGTAATTGAACCCGGCGCTGATGTCCAGATGGACATGGCGAGCGGGAAAGTTTATGCGAAAAGATACCCCACCGATGAAGGCGAAAAAGCACCATACAAATTAGAGGAGGCAACAGGAGATGCAACCCCATCTATATCTGTCCGCATCACGGATGCAAAAGCATTGGCAGATGTCACAGCCATCATTGGCGCGACGCTTGGTCGAAAAATTGCGCCCGAAAATTTACGTCTATGGAAACGAAATCGCATGGACGACTTGGGAAAACTGGGAAGCATTTTTCAGAAAAAGATCATGGTTTTTCAGGTTGAGGGAGAAGATTTACGGGCGCTGCCTGGGTATTTTGTTTCGGCAGACGCTACGGCGATCTATCTTAATGCGACGGCAACAGACCCACACATGGTGATTTTGGGACACGAATTACTACACGCTCTCCGGTATGATGCACCCGATATTTATGACGGCTTTGTGTCTCATGTTGAGGCCACGGAGCATTTTAAAGAGCGCAGAGCAGAATACGAGAAAACTTATGGGAGGGAATTAACAGACGATGAAACAATGGAAGAATATGCGGCGGATTACATTGGGCGGCAATTTGTAGAGCCTGAGTTTTGGGAAAATTTGATAAGCAAAAAACCGGGCATTTTCAGGAAAGTCTATGATGCGCTCATAAGACTACTCGCCAAGCTTGATGGCCTTGTTTTTCAGACCCGTCAATTCTTTAAGGATTTTAGAAAAGCAGAACGTTCCGCAGTTAAGGCTATGGCCGACTACGCCGACAGGATGCGCGGAGACTTCAAACCACCGGAAACAGAAGGTGAAGTCAAGCGCACGACGCCCCATGTGCCGGAGCTGGCCAGGGACGTTTTTGCAGATGAGACTATGAAAAAAGAAGCCGAGGGTTTGAAGTGGGAAACGCCCAAAGGTGCAGCGAATATTTACACTATGCACAAGCGAACCGGCAAGAGCTATTCGCAGCTCATCATGGAAAAGGCGATTGAGGATAAGGCTAAAATTACTACCGATGCACCGGCTATTTTTGAAAAGATTTCAAAGCTGGCAGAGATCAAACCGGAGATTGCAGAAGCTATAAAAACGCCGGAACCTGCACCCGCAGAACCCCGCGCCGCCGAGCCTCGCACCACAGGCATAAAGAACGCCGTCACGTTGGAAGAACGCGAAACCAAGGGATTATCCGAAGTTGAAGTGGAGGCCAAGAGAAGTTTTGGAGCTGCGTTTAACGAAGGCAAGCGCCTTGTTGACTCCGGTGAGCGCGATCCCCGGATCATGGCCGAAGAGCTGGCAAAAAAACCCCGCGCTTTATCCGCCGAAGAATCCGTAATGCTCATATATGACCGCATGAGGCTCCAGAACGACCACCATGCGCTAATGGACTCAATCGAAGACGCAATGCAAAAGCGTGACGATATTGCGGAAACGGAACTGCGCTTGAAGCTCGCCAAGGTTGAGGACGACATCAACACGAACGATGAAGCCGCACGACGTACAGGATATGAGCAAGGCCTGGGGCTCGCTGCCCGAAGAATGATGATTATGGACGACTATTCTCTCGCAAGGAATTTGCAGCGGGCGAGAGTGGCGAACGCCGGGCAGCCAATAGCGGAAGAAACCAGGGCAAAGATCGAAGAGCTGACCAAGAAACTGGAAGAGGCCAACCAGAAGATACAGAAGTACGACGAAGAGGCTTCGCAACGTGCAGCCGATGAAGCGCTGCGGGAACTGAAAAAAGAAAGCGCAGTAAAAAAGCATTTAGGCCAGGCCCGCGAACGCAAGATCGTTGCAAAAAAAGAGTTGGATGCCGAATTTGGGAACTTAGTAAAAAATCTTAATGAGATTCTTTCGCCCACTACACTTCATTTCATGTTCGACCCGCAAGCCGTCGTGGTACTCGCGCAGATGGCGAGAAATCGCATAATGGCGGGTGTTGCTTCCGTGGAGGATATGGTCGGTGAAATTCATGACCAGCTAAAAGACGACTTCCCGGACATTACAAAAAGAGACATCAGGGACGCAATTTCCGGCTACGGCAAGACATCAATGCCAAGTCGGGACGAGATAGAAACGCAATTACGGGAAATGAGGCGCCAGGCGCGGCTTATTTCCGCATACGAAGACGCAGTTGCCGGGCAGGTTCCTTTAAGAAGTGGCCCTCAAAGAGATCCGCTGAGTGACGAGGTACGAAGGCTTGGCAAGGAAGTAAAACAGGCCATGCGCGAAAGCGGCATTGACAGCGTGAACGCCCGTTCTCCCGAAGAGCAATGGCGGACGTCGCTTGAGGCCGTCAAGACCAGGCTGAGAAATCAGATTGCCGACCTTACCAAGCAGATTGAAACCGGCGAGAAAAGCCCGAAGAAAATAGGCATTGAGTACGATGAAGAGGCGAACGCATTAAAAGACCAGCGCGACAAACTGAAAGATGTTTTGGAACAGATGGAAGGCAAGCCGGAAATGTCGCCTGAGCAAAAGATCAAAGTGGCGACCGCTGCCGTCCAGAAATCGATTGCGGAGTACGAGCGAAGGATAAAAGAAAAAGACCTCTTTCCGGAGAGGAAGCCGAGTACGACGCCGGAAACGCCGGAGCTTAAGGACTTACGCGAGAAGCGGGACAAGCTGAAAGAAATATACAAGGCCATGCAGGATGAAGCGAAGCCAAAGAGGACACCGGAAGAAATCGCACTACAGTCTTACAAGACACGAACCAAAAACAGGATTACGGAACTCGAAGAAAGGCTTAAGAATAAGGATTTTGCGAAAGTCCCAAAAAAGACATTAACGCTTGACCCGGAGGCCATGAAACTGAAGGCCGATTCCGAGCGGCTAAAAAATAACATCAACGAGGAAGTCTGGAAGTTGAAGCTGGCAAATCAGACAGGCATTGAAAAAGCGCAACGATACATAGTGAAATGGCGGCGGTTTGAGCTGCTTTCCAGCGTGACCACAGTCGCCAAACTGACCAATGCGGCGCTGTCAAGGTTTGCAACTTCACCAACGGAGGATTTGGCGGGCGGCTTGTGGTCGGCGATTCCCGGATACTCGCAGATCATGGCCGAGTCTCCGCGATATGGCGGCGGCCTTAATATACAGGCAGAGGCGAAGGCATTTAGGCAGTTTGTGGAAAAGCAGACAGCCGAAGATATGTGGGAAACAATCAAGACAGGAAAAGGACAACTGGACGTTCTTTACAGCCCGAAACAGGGGAACGATCTGCCACCCGAAGCCCTTGACTTTTTCGGACATTTACATGGCGCATTGAAGGTATTGCCCAAACGTGCCGAGTTTTTCCGGTCTTTGGAAAAAAACTCACAGTGGGCAGCCAACAGAGGTATGGATATTTCAGACCCGGTAGTGCAAATGACTTTGTGCGGGAGGGCTTACGACGATGCAAACAGGGCCATCCTGATGAACAGGAACGCTATCACGGATTGGTATCAGATGTCGTTGCGGCACATGGCCAGCAAGGGAACCGGCGGGCAGGTTATGACCACTGCTGCGAAAGTGCTTCTTCCTATCGTGCGTGTACCAACGAACTTTGCGCTGGAAACCATGGACTATACTTTCGGCGTTCCGAAAGGCACGGCCCAGGTGATTAAGTATCTGGTCGATAAAGATGCCCTTAAAAACATCACGCCGGAACAGGCGGACAATATCGGGCGGTCACTCAGCAAAGGGCTGATCGGATTGGCCCTCCTGGCTATCGGATATTACAACCATGAAGATATTGGCGGCTATTACCAGCCGGGCGAAAGAAGAAAGGCGGGAGACGTGAAGTGGGGCGGTATCCGCATAGGCGGGGTCGAGCTTCCGCACTGGTTCTTGCATATTCCCGCGCTGGAAGTATTGCAGCTCGGTTCTACTATCCACAGGGTTCAAAACAGTTACGCGGAGAAGCTCAAGGGCGGCGGACTTTTGGCAGGTGCGATTGCAGCCACTAAAGGCGTTATCTCAAATATCCCATTTCTCGAAGAACCGTCACGATTGGCAAAAGGACTAAAAGATACCGAATCAATGGCCAAAGCGGGCGCGGAACTGGCAACAAGCATGGTCGTGCCGCCGGACGTTGGGAAACTCGCAAGGGCCACGGACACAGACGAGACGGGCGAAGAAATCAAACGCAAGCCCGCAACGGCCGCCGATGTTGCCAAGCTACAAATCCCCGGCCTACGTGAGGAAGTGCCGAGAAATGTTAAGCTGGAAAAGCGGCTCGCAAGAGAGAAGGCAGCGGAAGGGAATGCCGGGAAGATGCTTTTCAATGCAGTTCAGGAACACAAGATTACAGAGATTGAAAAAAGCGCAATCTCCGCAATAGCAAAAGGAGACGTGGGCGAAGTTGGCAGACTCATCAAGATGGTTTCAAATGCGAAGCATATGGAGCTAAAGGATTTAGCTGTTGGCATTCAGGAAAAAGCCACTGACGAAGAAAAGAGGATACTTAAACCCATATTCAGAGCTAAATTAATGAAGAAAGCTGGCGACAAGGAGATTACCCAGGCAGAGAAGCAAAAATATTTGAAGGTGCTAAACGAATAGGAGGATCACGATGAGAGTAGATACAAAACCAGGGTATTATGTTTTTACGGGAATATCCGAGGACCGGTCTTACGAAGAGGCGGTTGAGGTACTGGCTACGGCTGTTAATGAGGCCAGGGATAAATTCGACATTGATTATGTCGGCGGGATACAGTTGAAAATTGACGACAATAACAGGAGCCAGTATATCGCGGCCCAGGCCACGGTTCTTAAACCAAAGGTGAAATGATGAAGCTAAGGATTAGCCCAATCTTTACCATTTTTAAGCCTTCTGACATGGCTGGAAGAAATGCCGTACTCGCTTGCAATAATATGGCTGACCCTGCCATCAATCCTTATTTTATCTACGGTTTCTTTTGTCAGTTTGCAGCGCGGGTTATTTACGCCATTATTATTGCGCCGTCCCTTTTTATAGCAATCTATGTTGTTGTCAACCTGAAAACCAAGAAACAGATGATCGGGGTTGACGCAAGGGGGATTGTCGCACTTGTGAAGGACGCTCATTTTTGGAGGAATTTGTCCCTTGAAAATTCTCCATGCTATGCGGTGAGAAGATTCAACTTTGCCGTTTTCGTCTCGCATATTTCCATAGCCATCGGAATTAATAGCTCCCTGCCACAACCAACAGCCGCTATCTGTGGCAACTTGAACAAGCCTATTAAATCGTTCTTGAAGTGGTGCGACCTTCTTGTGGTCATAAATGCCTGTAGGCATAAAACGTGTCTCCTTGGCGAGTATTTACACTATTATATGCTGGAAGGGGTGTTTTGTCAATGAAGCTATCTGAGACAAAAGTGCTTATTCGGGATCTTGGCATCCTGGGCGTCTGTATTGGCCAGGCAATAGCAAATGACGTGAAGCAAGTGATGTATTCTGTGCCATGGGTGACTGCATTTCCAAAGCCGCACATGCAGTATATCGGCAAGGGTATACCGGGGATTACCGTAGTTGACAGCTATGAAGATGCCAAGGCGGAAATCCTAAAAGACAAGGGAATATTTATATTCCCCGACGTTGGCATGGGAGACGAACAAAGGGCCGCGAGGGCTGCCGGGGGGCGTGTATTCGGTTCTGGTGAATCGGGAGAACTGGAATTTGACCGTATACTCTTCAAGAAGACACTTAAATCCGTGGGCCTGGCAACACCTGTTTGGGGTACCGTAACAGGTACGGATGCACTTGAAGCCTTGCTTCGGAAAGAAAAAGATTTATGGATAAAGCTGAATACCGAAAACCGAGGAATAATGGAAACCCGCCATCATGAGAACTGGGAAAAGACACAGGGCTGGTTTTATTCCCTTGTCCACGATCTCGGTGCCTTCTGCAAGAATGACGTCGGCTTCATGTGGGAAAGACCGATACCGGGCGTAGAGTTTGGACACGACGTATTTATGGCGAACGGAACCCATTACCAGGAAAGCCTTTATGGGTGGGAGTTAAAAGGTGACGGCTATCTTGCTGTTCATATTGAAACCGAAAAAATGCCGATACCTGTTAAGAAAATTATTACGGCCATGGCACCCGTTGAAAAGAAGTATAAAACGAATGGTGCTATATCAACGGAAATTCGCATGGGGGCGAACAGAATACCACATTTTACAGATCCCGCAAGGCGCTTCGGAAATCCGCCCGTAGCCAGCATCATGAAGATATATAAGAATGTTGGGAAGATCATCGAAGCGGTGGCAGACGGCGCAGAGATAAAGCCGGAATGGAACGCAGACTATGTTGCCGAGTTGAGTATTGAGGCGTCCGGCGCTGACTGTGAATCTGTGCCTATTGAATTGAAAGACAAAGACTTTGAGCATATAGCCCTTCGAGCCGCTTGCCGCGACCAAAAGGGCATGTTTTGGACAATACCTATCAAGGAAGTGGGGTGTACCATCGTAAAGTGTGTTGGTATCGGGAACACCCTTGAAGAAGCCGAATACGATTGTCTTGAGGCAGCGGCTAATTTTAAGTGCCCAGGCGCGACTTACGATAAATCGACATTTGAGGCGTTGGAAGAGGTTATGAAAGAGGGTAAGAAGTACGGACTACCGGACCTATAAGGAGGGTTTATGAAGCAACTGAAAAGCATTGTGGACCAAAACGGAAACATCGTAGAGCCAGGTGGCCTCATGCGGTCGGCTTATGTCAATGCCATAGTCTTGGCGGCAAGCGTAGCGAACACCGACACGCCGCCGGACGGCTCCGCGTACGTCTTGATCTCGCCGTCGGTATCTCCGACTTACGTTAATATCGGGGCGGCTGCGACGATACCAGGCGCGAGCATACAGACGGGCCTCTCTTCGACGCTGTTAAATGCGGGTTTCCCGCGATTGTTCAGTATTGAAGGGGCAACGACGATAGGGCTGATTTGCGGCTCTAACTCCGTCGTGACTCTGGAATACTTCGGACCGCTGGATTAAGAGGGGGGTAAAGTGAATATTAGCTGGGCTGAGATAAAAGATGTGGTGCTGACGCTTGGGTGCTTGATTGTTACTATTTACATAGCCAGGAGCGACAAGAGGGCCGAAATTATTTGGCAGTGGCTACGGGGCCACGGCCATGAAATCGAGTGCAATAAGAACGATTGCAAACCGAAAGCCACGGGTGTTATTGCTCCACCGATGAAATGAAAGGCGAGGCTTCTATGAATGGAGAGCATATTTCTGTAGTTTGGGGAAACATTCTGTCAAATTTCGTTCTGCTTTGCATACTCGGTTATATGATAAGCCGGTGGATGAAGAGCATCGAAACCAAGCTGGTAAATTTTTGTAAAAACTCGGAGGAGGCAAACAAGGCTGTCCTCGTCAAGATTGAAAAGCTCCAGGAACAAGTAGCGGGGAAAATATCTAAAGAAGAGCATCACGAAGTTGAAGTAGAGCTCGGTAAGATAGGCAACCGGCTCATAAAGCTGGAAATAAAGGCAAAGATTATAGAAGATCAATAGGAGATTATTATGTTTGCATGGCTACTTGCTAATCCCAAAGACATGATCATTGTCGCCCTGGTGGCGCTTATTCTCGGTTGCGGGCTTTTCATAGGCATACAGAAAATAGAGATCGCGCATAAGACGGCCACGATCGAGCAGCAGAAGGGCACGATCGACAGCTTGACCAGGGCCAATGAGATTATGAACCAAAACGCTATAGCGGCACGACAGGCCCAGGCAGACATGCAAAAGGTTGTAACTGCCGCCGTGGGATTGAAAACCATTATCAAGGATATTCCGGACCAGGTGAAGAAAGGGCTGAAAAATGAAACGATGGAGCGTGTTAATCATTGTTTGGGTGAGTTTTTTCGTGATGGGGTGCTCGCCGCGGATTGTAGCGCCGGTGGAACCGTTTTGCCCAAAGCCATTAGCGCCGGTGTGGATAGAGGGAGCGGAAAATCTCCCTGATAACTGTGCGGAGGCCGTTGTCTATACGAAAGAGCTTGAGAAAACCGTTCAGTGCTATGAGGCGACGTTCAAAAAAAAGGGGGATAAGAAATGAAGGAGCTGTATAAATATTTGCAGCGGTTTGGTCTTGTTTTCCTGATTACCATTCCGATTATATTCCTGGTGATGGGCGAGAGCGCCGTCAAGACCATGCTGTATAAAATATGCCTGGTCGCAATAGGCTGGGGATTGGCCGAGCTGATTTGGGTAGCCGGCTACAAGTTTCTTTTCGGGAAAGCAGAGGACCTGTCCGATGAACAGAAAATGCCGGTCATGGTTTTTCGCGGCATGTTGTTTGCTGCTATTATACTCGCCCTCACTTTGGGCCTTTGAAAGCCTTGTCAACCGTTGCCTAAAGTATTATCCCCAGGTGATACGCGAGGCCAGGTATCAGCTCGGCCTCGAGGCGCCTTCCTATTACTTCATGGGTCAGATCGAACAGGAAAGCCGGTGTAACGCCGGCATTACTGCTTTTGACGGTGGCATGGGCCTGGGCCAGTTCATGCCAGGTACCGCGGAGTGGATACAGCATAAAGAGGCATCCTTAAAGGACATATCCATGCAGCCTAACCCGTATGACCCGCGCTGGTCTATTCGGGCCCTGGTCCTCTATGATAACTGGCTCTACAAGCAAGCCGCCTGTCCTGGATGGTATTACGCCTTCCGGTCCTATAACGGAGGCGTCGGTTTGCTCAACCGCGAGATAAAAAAAGCCGGCTCTTGCAGTGAGCCGGCGGTAGAGAAATGCTGTAGCCGGAAGGTACTTCACCTAAAGACGCGAGATCTCGACATGTGTAAAGACGTAAATATCCCATACCCGTATCTGATCTTTAATAAGGCGAAGAAATATGAATTGCGGCTAAGGATTGACAATTTATCAAACCCAGCGTGATGGGTTAGTCATGTATATAATTCCCCTTTCTTGCCTTGTTTATATTCTGCAATAGCCTTTCGGGCCCACGCCGTAATGCCTCCGGTGCTAACCCTTTATGATTTATCTTATACTCCATCGTTTTCCTCTCCTTCCACACACTCACTCTATTTAATATATCCCCGTAAGCGAAGAGGTGGATGGCGAGTAAGTACAGGATAGCCACAATCCAGAGCGCCAGCGATCGTAACCGCTGCCAGCGTGTCGGGACGGGCTCTAATATGACCCGGACAGGTGTCATAATGGCAATATCTCTTGCGCCAATCTTTGAACGGCGATCTCGCAATATATCTCCTCCTCCTCAATGCCGATGGCTTTACGGCCTAAGCATTTAGCTGCCACCAGCGTAGTTCCCGAGCCCATATATGGGTCTATAATCACACCCTCAGTTTTTGATTTTTCAATGCACCATGCCATTAAAGCAGCCGGCTTCTGTGTCGGATGGTAAAATGTTCCCTTCTCGCTGTCACGAATAAGACCGAACCATGTATGACGAAAGATACGGACGCCTTTGCCTATGTCGGTCCACGCAAGCTCGGCCTCGCTCATCGGCCATTCAGCATCGGAAACGTCACGCCTCCCCATTCTTTTGTCCCATACCCACCAGCCACCGGAATCAGGAAGCCTCGAGGCATACCAATTTGCGCCCCAAAGAATTTTTGCCTGTGCTTTTATGGACAATAGTAATATTGGGTCAAAGGGTTTGTCGTCGCCCTTAATGGGGATATGGCGCCTTTGGCCTGAGCGGTCCGATTTGTTCCACCATTTTCCGGCATGGGTCTTGAATCGATTGGCATAGTCAACTGAAAGGCCACCACCATAGGGCGGATCTGTCAAGACCAGGCCCACTTGACCGATGAAGGGCGTAATTTGCCGGCAATCACCTTTATAGATGATAATGCCGGCGTGGTCGTAATATGGTTTCGGTAAGGTCACAGCGCTTCCCTTATAAACCTCGATATGGGAGATTCAGAAACCCGCCCGAAGTTTTCTACGTACTTTATATGTTTCCAACGTGTTCCGCATTTGATCTTTGAAATTGTGCCTGGATTAACCTTAAACATTCTCGCTATGACCGTAAAAGAGAATCGTCTACTCGCTAAGATTTTCTTTATCAACCAAACTTCCCCGTCTTTCAGTTTGTGTAAAGGGTGAAGCTCACCGACACGCCCAGGGCAACCAATTCCTATTTTCAACCCTATGTTATGGGCATGTATTTCATTTTCCGAGTGCGTTATCCATTCAAGATTATCGAGTGCGAAGTTCATCCGGTTTCCGTCTTTATGGTTGCATTCTTGCCCTGGTGGACACGGCCCGACAAAGGCTTCCATGACAAGCCGGTGAATATACCTCATGTAGCTCTGTCCATGTTTATAAAGAGAGAGGTTGGGGTATCTTCCATTCGACGTGATCTTCCGTATGTGCCCCGCTTTCCAGCGCCTTTGTGTTGTCAATCTTCTTATTCTACCCAAATTAGAGATTTCATAATCTGGAAATTCCGCTATAGTGCGCCATTCTTCTTTCATAAAGCCTCCGCTATAAAGCGGCTGATGGGGCTCTCATAAACTCGGCCATTCTTTTCCGATTTCTCAGGCCTACAGGTTATTATGAGCTGATCTTTGGCTCGCGTCATTGCCACATAGAATAATCTTCTTTCGGCTTCTGTCTCGCCACTGGCAATCGCCTGTTTTGAAGGAAAGAAGCCCTCGTTCGCCCCTGCAATAATAACTACGGGCCACTCTAACCCCTTAGCGCTATGCACGGTCATAAGGGTTATGCCTTCCTGGTCCTCTTTAATCTCATCGGCTATATCGTATGTTGCCAGCCAATCGAGGTAAGAGCATAATGCCGGAATCTTAGGGTCTGCGGTGTTCTCCCATTCGTTGATGAACTTGAGGATGCTTGCTATTTCAAATGGCCACTTAAATCCTGTCGAAAGATTTAGTATCGTTTCATCAAATGTCCATTCATCGACAGTATCGAAAAAAGCCCACGCATCAGTATTGTCGTCATTCGTTATCCATGCCTGGAAGTGGCTCTTGTCGTCCTGGGCAGCCAGTAATCGAATCCCGTAGTATTCATCTTTTGAGAGACCAATGAGATCCCTGATAAGTAAAAAGGCGAAATTGTCATAGGGATTAACTACGAGCTTCAAGAACGCATGAAACCGTCTAAAAGCCTCTGAATTGGTGAGCGCCGCTTCCTTGCCGATATAGACGTGCGGGATTTCTAATGTTGTGAGTTCAGAAGATAGCTTTTCAAGCAAGGCGTGGATACGAGACAAAACAACCACGTTTTTTTCTTTTAAGAAGTTGAGGGATTGTGCGAGCCCATGGCTGTCCGCGTTCATCCATATACAGGGCGCAAGGTCTTTCTCTGTCCTTACCGCCTTCATCGTCTTTGTTATCCGGTCCTGGTTATGGGCAATTAGCCTATTAGAAGCCTCCACAATCTCCGGAACACTCCGGTAATTTGTTTCGAGGCGGTAGACGTCGAACTCGGATTGATGGTCAACAAGATACTTCGGAGCTGCCCCGCGCCATTCGTAAATCGATTGGTCAATATCTCCCACGACGTACAGCGACGCACTAAACATTATCTCCATCGTAAGGATAAGCTCCCATTGAAGCGGGTCTATGTCCTGGACCTCATCTACAAGGATATGTTTAACGTGGAGATACTTCGCCATGGCATCGATCAGGAGCCTCATGCCTATGAGCAAACCTCCATAGGTGAGGCTGTTGTTTTCTTTACAGCGCTGGATAAAGGCATGGAAAAGACCCCATAGGCGATCTTCCATGTCCGGCTCAATGCCCTTCTGATAGTAGTTATCAAATACTGCGTCTATGTCCTTCTTTGGTATCTTCCAGGTCTTGCCTTTCAATATCTCCATGTCAGCGGCGACGTCACGGAGCAAGTATTCCTCTTCCCAGGAGCCATAAACCGTGACGTTGGTTTTCCGGAGCCCTATGAGATCCCCGAAACGGTGTATCATTCGTAGCGCCAGGGCGTGTATGGTCCCGACGTGGACATGATATGCTTGCTTGCCTATGCGCTCTTCAAGGCGGGTTTTGAGCTCGCCAGCGGCCTTCCTGGTGAAGCAAAAGGCCATAACCTCATAGGGACTCACCTTCTGATGTTCTATAAGGAAGGCGATTCGCTCTATGAGGGTTTTCGTTTTCCCGCTGCCGGCCCCGGCCAGGACCAGGGCACGGCGGGACGTTGTTTCTACGGCCGCTTTTTGTTGGGCGTCTAAAGTCTGTATACTTCCCATCCTTTCGGCACTTTCGCCGGTTCATGCGCCGAGAGCACGATACACTGCAGAGAGGTTTGCCCATACTTCGTGAGGGCATCGGCCAAGCGGTTGTCGTCGAGCTCCGCTGCCTCGGTGATTAAAACATTCCCACCCAGGGCGTAAACCAGGGCGGTATCAAAAGCAACCTTTTCCCCTCCGGAAAGCCCAGGATAAGCGATAGCCACCTTGCCGTTATGCCAGCCAATGAAGCAATCGCCATCCTCTGACACTCGGATGATCGCCGTACCGGCTGGGAGTACGGCATTCATCCTGGCCATGATGGTATCCAGCGAGGCAACGATCGTCGCGTTCTTCTTTGCCATGAGCTTCTCGAAAACCGATTTGAGCTGCTTGGCCTCTTCCCTCATCTTCTCCGCTTCCCCCTGGAACTTGGCGATCGATTCATCATATCCCTTGGCCTTATCGAATAGGGATTTCTGCGATCGGAGAGTTTTCAGCTTTTCTTTGAGGCCGGTGATTTGGTCATTTAGAATTTTTATGTCCGTCATGATTTGGCCTCCTTTTCGGTCTTAGGCTCGGTGACTAACCCAATTTCTTTCAGGTCTTTCTCGCCGACAATCACGCATTGTCTCACCCTGAATTTCCCGTCAGTAGCTATCGGAATTGCCGCAATATCTTTCGCCTCAAACTCGGCCACAAGGATGTGATAGCCGGGACGCCATCCAGCCATGCACCAATCTAACGTTGCGAGATTGATTCCGGCAGCGCATTGTTCCGTGTCGCTGGTATTGGCATCGTCAACCTTGATCTTCTTTTTGCCGATATATTTTATCCCGCCGTTAAAGGGCCCCTCGAAATTTTCATTGACGAGCTTATAGGCGCGGATTTTCCCGGGCTGATCGAGCAGCATCAATAAGGGCGTAGATCGATATTTATTAATACCTTTGGCGGAGCGCAGATCGGCGTAGCTCAGATCGGCGGAGCGCAGATTGGCGGAGCTCAGATCGGCGGAGCGCAGATCGGCGGAGCCCAGATTGGCGGAGCTCAGATCGGCGGAGCTCAGATTGGCGTAGCGCAGATTGGCGTAGCACAGATCGGCGGAGCTCAGATCGGCGGAGCGCAGATCGGCGTAGCGCAGATCGGCGGAGCTCAGATCGGCGGAGCTCAGATCGGCGGAGCCCAGATCGGCGGAGCGCAGATCGGCGGAGCCCAGATTGGCGGAGCTCAGATCGGCGTAGCTCAGATTGGCGGAGCGCAGATCGGCGGAGCTCAGATTGGCGGAGCTCAGATCGGCGTAGCTCAGATCGGCGGAGCGCAGATTGGCGGAGGCCTTTACTGCCGCCTCTACCGCTAATTTCCACGTCTCGGTTTCGATGGAGAATAATAATGTGCCGCTAAAGCGGTTTTTGATTTCAAATTTCATAACCCCTCCTTCCTATATTTCTTTGCTTCGCGGAGAACGACCAATCGGGCAGCACATGCCCCGCAATCGGCTTCCTTAAAAGCCTGTAGAACGGCCTGGAAGGACGTATTGACGGCTTCCCTCCATAGCTCTTGTTGCAGTTCCAGGAGCTTTTCGTCTGAAAATTCGCTTGCCGGTACTAAAACGTCGCCTGACGTTGGCCCAGGTTCAACTTTCGGAGTGCCCGGCAAGTGAGCCTCCGCGGGTTTTAGCCCCTCTTTCTTCGCAGCGGCTTCCTCATGCGCTTTGATTGTTTCTGCCTGTTTTTTCAAGGCCTCGTCAGCTTTCTTCTTCGCTGTCTCTGCATCGGCCTTTGCCTTCTCTTCTGCTTTCGCTTTTGCCTCTGCGGCAGATTGCTCCGCTGTGGCCGCAGTCAACTTCTCTTGTGCGAGTTCCAGTTGTGCTTCTGCCCTCATGATCTCGCCGGTTATCTCTGCCAGCGTTCCGGGCGGGAGATTAAGCGCGGCCTTCGATGCTATGAGCTCCGCTGTGGCATCCTCTTTCGCCCTGGCCCTTTGCTCGAAGTCAAGTATCTTCACCTTTCCCTTGTCTGCAGCATCGATGATGCCTTTGAGATCTTCCTTCGGCGGATACAGGTCAAGGATAAGATCAATCTTCTTTTGATCGCTCAAATCCATGAAAGCGCCGACGTCAACGGCCTTGATGCCTCCGGACTTGCCGAGGGTTTCATAGTAAAACTCTTTCGCGGAGCGGGCCCCATTGACCTGATGGGCCTGGGTGATGCTGTTAGCCTTTTTGAAGAATCCGCGATCAAATTTGAAGTTGTTGTCGAGAGTGAAGCCAACAACCATCTTTTCCGGAGAGGATGAATAGGCCGCGAAGATTTCCGGATTAGTTTTCTTCGCGGACCCGGGAACGTAGCCCATCAGCGCCAGCATCAGGGCGTCCCGCCTCGCGCTTTTCCCCGCTCCATTCGGACCAAGAAGCAGGGTAAGCCTCCCAAGGGGCTGTTCAAAGGTCAGCCCCTTTATAGATTCACCTTTAATAGAGGTTATCATAGGCCTATGCCTCCATCAGCTCGGTTACTTTCTCCATGATCTTCTTCGCAGTATCAACCTCGTACTGATCTGCTTCGAGCTCTTTCAGCTCGAGAGCAAAACACGCCTTTGCAAATTCATCCGGCATACTCTTAATTACTGCCCGGAGCTGTTGAATGACCTTTTGATCTTCCTTTGGCCTGGCCTTCTTCTTTTCTTTGGGCTCTTGTGCGGCCCCTTCTTCCTTGTGCTCGCCTTCCGCACCAGCGGCATGAGCCGTTTCGTCAACCTCGCCGGCATTGACCGCTGCTATATCCGTTTCGTCCAAAGTATCCACTCCGGAAGTGAGCTCAATCTGCTTAAACTCCGATCTGTCACCGGAAACCATGGCGCTGATTTTTGTTTGGAGATTCTTGTAGGTCGTCGGGTCCCATTTAATGATGTTGCCGCTGGTAGGCCTCCATGCGATCACAGGAATATTCCATACGCCTGTTTTATCCGGAGCCTTTTGGAGCCCGCTTAAATGCTTTAAGGCGTTCCTGGCAGCGTGTGTTTGGGCGAGCTGCAGGGAGTTCTTAATCATCTGACTAATATCAGCGTACCAATCAAGAGCCTCATTGTGGCTGGCATTCACCCACAGGGAGCTTGCCTTATCAAATTCGTATTCAATCCAGGAGCCGTTCTCTTCCGGTGGGTTTGCTTTTTTGGCAAGGATTTTGAACGCCTGTTGATACTTCTTAGCCTTCGCTAAAAATTCAATGTTCCTTCGATTGTTAATATCGAAGATAACCGTACGGTCGGATACGATCGGCAGCCCCATGGCTGATAGACGGAAAGCTGCCGCCCGAATTGCCCAGCCGGTCCAATCGCCGTTTGCATCATGGAGCGCTGCGGGGTTTGCCATGGGCTTGCCATAGACCATGACCTCGACGGGGAAGATCACGCTGGCCGCTGCTTTCTCTGCCCACATTTCATAACCTTGGGCGGATACGATAATCACGCCTCCGGCTATCGGAAGATTCACCAATCCACCATTTACGAGGCTTAGTTGGCAGATCTGCTTGAATGCCCTGACTTCCCCTTCTTTGTCACGAAGGGCAAATACCTCGTCTGTGCCCAGGGCGAGTATGTTATTTTCGACTACCGCCAGTAGGAGCTTTGCTTCCTGGGGATAGTCCTTCTCGATTCTTTTCACCGCGTCCAGCGGTTTCAACTGTACCGCCGGAAGTTTTGTCGCTGCTGCTTCTTTCGTCATTTCCTATGACCTCCTTATAATAATAAAGTTATGGTTGTGATTCTTCTCCACTGCTTTCAACAGCATCAGGGCCAGCCTGGTTTTTCGGTAAAGCCGCTTCCGCCAATTCGAGTGAAGCCTGTTGATCTGCGCTGGACAAAGGCGCCGTACGGACGACGTGCACACCGAAGTCAGTTTCTAAATCTAACCGCGTTAAAGTTTTCGTCATGTTCCGAAAGTCCAATATCCACTCACAATCGACGTTCCGGTATTCGTAACCGCTGTTGATCTTCCGTGCCAGGAGTCCCAGGGCTGCCTCTCTTTTCTTTATATCGGCAGTAAGGTCGGCCATTACTTCTTTCTTCCGGTTTTCAAACTCCTGTAGATCCTGATACGTCCGCGCCTGTTCCTGGCTCATTTCAATGATCTCTTCCTGGCTAAATTTACAGGGAAGATACTCGACGCATTTCCGGTACTGGATTTGCGGGTCCGGTACCGCATCAACAATCTCGTCGTCCTTCATCGTTCTTCTCTTCCTCATTTGGCCATAAAACATCTTTGGCCTCTTCGTGGGCGGATGCCCGTTTATACAATCCGGCTTCGTAGGAAAGGCCGAGAGCCCTTTCCACGGCCGCCATGCCGACGACCTGTGCTTTGAATAGGTTACTCACTGCAAACTCCTTTCCATCCTTTCCGACAGGATTACGATGGCGCAGTTCCCCTTCCGCCCTTCACGTTCAACCCACCACTTACATTGCATCCCGGCGCAATAGCTGAAAACGAACGTGGACTTCTCGAGCGCTCCTGGCACCAGCGAGGCCATATTGAATATGAACGAAAGAGGACATAACAATTTATCTTCCGCCATAACTACCTTCCTTTCTTAAAATGTGCTCCGGCGCCGATCTCCTATCAACGCCGGAGGCACCTGCAAATATGATTGTCTGATCCGCTGCTTTTATCCTTCTCTCCCTCTCCCCTCTCCACAAAGCATAGTGGGCTTAATTGACCTTCAATATTCCGCAGGCGATCTGATTTCTTCGGCGCTCCCTCTCCTGATCGCCCGACCATTTCTTCCTGCCGGCGTAAAGGCTAAACCTGATCTTGCCGGAGCCTTTAGGTTTTGGCTCTGCTTTCCGTTGAAATCTAAACAGGGCTTTCAGATCATTTATGTCCATCTTCTTTTTCCTCTCTTTCCTTCGGACAATCCGCTGGTCTTTTGACATTGACCTGGGATGATGAAAGGCGCCGCGCATCTATGCCGCAGCAATCATCCATTGTTATTTTTTCACAAAGCAGACAGGGTAAATTTTCCAGTTCCATGATCTATTTCCTTCCGAATAAGATTAAAAACAGCGTCAATGCTACAATCACCAGGACCGCCAACATGCCCTGTCCGTAGATCGTTAAATATCTTGTGGCTCGTCGTCTGTTCATAAGTCCTCCTTTATATAACTGCCCCACAAAGCCGCCGGGCTGTGCCGCAAGGCAATAGCGGGGGCCGGAATCGAACCGACACATTCAAGGTTATGAGCCTTGCTGGGCACCACGCCTCCCCGCGATTAAAAGATCACTTTACCCTACCTCCCCACCGCCGCGATCTGAGCGCGTGAGGGTCGCTTTCGTCTTCCTTCCGCCGTGCCGTTTCCTTGTAGGGACAATCATAAAAGAGCGTCCAGAAACCAACATTGCAGATGAAAGCTGTAGAGAGCTGTTTTCGGGTCATATCGTTACCTCTTGCGAGGATGATGAACGTAAAAAATTCGGGCTTGCAAACTCACCAAATAGTTCTATTGCATGCAGGTCATAGGCGAGGGCCGCGCAGAATTGGCATGGGAAAACACCTATGATATGTGCTTTATAGTTTGATGTGATTTTAGATAACCAGACATCAGAAAAGCGCGACACACCTTTATAGTGGGACGACATTGGCCTCGTTGACTTCTTTTTGTTCTGTGCATTTTGCGTGTACGTTGCAAGGCGAAGATTGCCCCTTCTACAATCAAGGCCGTTGCCATTTTTGTGATCGACCACGAATCCCGCAGGAACGTCAAGAATGTGGCGATCCATCTTTCTGTCGGCAGACGTCATACCCGGTGCGCGGCTTGATCGAATCGCATACCACTTGCCTTGACTCTTTCTTTCCGTGGCAATCCACTTGAATTGATTTAGGCGCTCAAAATCCTCGTCGTCAACGATTGCGACCTTGCCTTTGTTTAGCTGTATTTCTTTCATGTGATCTCCGGATTTTTTGTTGCTATGGTGGGATAGTACACTAAGACATGTATCTTGTCAAGGATTATTTTACATCTTGACAGAATGCATCGTGTAGTGTATAATCCCACCCATGACTAAAATAGACCGGCTTCGCAAACACTGCATCCGGCTCATGGCCGAGAAGGGCTATGCCAAAAGGGGAGGGCAAAGCGTACTTGCTGAACGCATGAATATTAACCGCAACTCGCTGTCAATGGCACTCTCCGGCTATCGTTCCGGGCCAGGTGCGGAGCAAACGTTGAACAATTTAAAAAAAGAGCTCGCGCAGATTTAAATAAGAATAGGGAAGGGGCACAGAAACCCCCATGTAGCCCAGCCAGCACATGCTTTTTATGTCTCTTCCCTTTCATAACATATTTTTTCTGTTCTCTAAACATCTTTTTCGTAGGAGCCACCATGCACGACATCGACGACATCGACAAATGTACCGAAGTCTTTTCCCTAAAAATCCCCGAAGTTACAAAACTCAAACTCGACAAGTTGAGCCCTTCCATAAAAAAGAAACTAAGAGAAGAAATCCTTTATGCTATGGCCCGCGTTCTTCATGATGCTGACTTTGACCCTAATCTATATCTGAAGTCGGAATGACGCAAGGTATACAAGGTGATAAATGGTTTTTAAGGTAGACCCTTTGAAATTGCAGGGGTTTTCTGAGAAAGCGGTAAACGAATGAACCTCTTTACGATCACAGTACCAGGGAAGCCAATAGCAAAGAAGAGGCCGAGGTTCTTTCGGCGCGGGGAATTTGTCGGTACTTATAATGACCAGCGCACCGCGGAAAGCCGCTTCATGTGGGAGTGCCAGGCCCAGCTTATGAAGATCGGCTGGATTACGCCTATCGCTCGAGATCTGCCGGTCGAGCTCGTCTGTAAGTTCTATTTCGATTACCCGAAAAAAGAGCGCAATATTGATTGGTCGACGACGCGGTTTTACGCAAAGCGGCCGGATCTGGATAACCTGGTCAAGTTTATCAAGGACTGTTTTAACAGCTTCGTATGGCACGACGACGCCCAGGTGGTCCGGATTAGCGCCTTGAAATTCTACGGCCTGGTACCCAGGACGGAGATCTCGGTTGGAACGATGGAGAAGGAATGAAAGAAGAAGAATTACCCTTATTCAATCTGCCGACCAATATCGATATACCAACCTGTAATCGTAACGAGGCTTATCAGAGTATTCGGCCGGAGCTGGGCCGCCGCCAGGAACAAGTGCTGAATGTCATTAAAATGCACTCGCCTATCTCCAAAGGAGATAGTTAATGTTAACGGTTAGTTATTTCAGCTCCGGTGTTTCATCGGCAGTAGCCACGAAATTGGAAATAAATCAGATTGACCGGATATTTTACACCCATATTAACGATCAACACCCTGATACGATGCGCTTTGTGAAGGCTTGTGAGGCATGGTTCGGAAAGCCAGTGGAAATATGGCAATCTCCATATTTTAAAACCGTTGACGAAGTTTGCCGTTATCGAAAGTTCATTAAGGCCCCAAATGTCGGAGCACCTTGTACAACGGTCTTGAAAAGAGATGTGCGTAAGCGGTTTGAATACGAAAACACAGATAATTTGCGAGTGGTGTGGGGCTTTGACTGTAATGAAAAGAATCGTATCGTAAATATCAAGCAGCACATGCCTGAGCAGGAGCACATTTTCCCTCTGGTCGAACGGAATATCACCAAAGAAGAAGCTCATGAGATTCTGAACGCTAGTGGGATAAAACGCCCTGTCATGTATGATATGGGATATCACAACAATAATTGCATTGGCTGTGTTAAAAGTGGTGGGATGGGATATTTCAACCGAATAAAAATTGATTTTCCAGAAGTTTTTGCATCACGGGCAAAGCTGGAGCGTGATTTAGGGTTTTCGATTATCCCGGGAATTTACCTTGATGAACTAAAACCAGAGCAAGGTCGCCACGATCCGCCTATCACTGGGGATTGTGGGATTTTGTGCGAGGCAATGGCACTTTAGGCAGTTTTATACACTTCTTTTTCTTTTTAGGTTTTGGGCGATATGAGAGAACAACATCAACAATTTTATCGAGTTCGGGAGGGGTCTTTTTCATTCTGGAAGTGTATCAAGAGGCAGGTTCAATCGAGTTTACAAATTTAATTGCGGATAGGCCACCGGTGCCGATAAGGCCGGTTTCCCGACCGGCTTTCCGCTAAAATAATCGGGCAAAACTACGGGAGGTTTTATGATAAGCGGCAAAACCTATGCGGAGAAGCTGAAAGACCCACGATGGCAGAAGAAACGCCTGGAAATTTTCGAGCGTGATAAGTGGACGTGCCAGGCCTGTGGCGATACAACACAGACACTTAACGTACACCACCGTTTTTATAAAAGTGGCCTGGACCCCTGGGAGTATAACGAAGTTGACCTTGTAACCCTGTGTGATAATTGCCACGGGATTGAACGAGATCAGCGGGCAGAATGGGAGCAATCATTACTTTTGGAGCTTCGATACTCATGTTTTGTGGGGGATTTAGAAAAAATATGTTTTGCCCTGTGTGCAAAAGGAACCCTCGAATATTTATACAAGGCTGGCACAGAAATTATGCCGAAGGGGGGGGAATAGCATGGCAAGACCCGAGCGTAAAGACGTGGACTATTTTCCCTTCATTGTAAAGGACGGAAGAACCCTTTTTGTCCTGGAATCGAAGTATGAGCTGGCCGGCATAGGTTTCTTTACTAATCTGTTCCGGTTTCTCGCAAAGCAGCCGGACCATCATATATGTATTGGGGATGCCTCGGACCGCATGTATTTCTTTGCCAGGGTGAAATGTAAGGACGAAAATATGGGTATGGATATGCTCGACATGATGGCAACGACGGGCAAGATCGACGCCCCTTTATGGCGAGAAAAGAGGGTAATCGCAAGCGAGGATTTTCTTGATTCTATTAAGGATGCGTACAAAGACAGGAAAAATCCCATCATCACTATAAATGAAATACGGGCGCTTTATGCCAATAACCGAGCGGGTAATGCGGTTTCTGGTGGGGATAACGTGGCAATAACCGAGTTTCCTTCTCAAAAAGAGCCGGATAATACACATACTAAACTAAAGGATACTAAACTAAAGAAAAGCAAAGGGGAGGGATTACCCGAACGGGAAAAGAAAAAGACCGAAAAAGGAGAGTTTAATGCCTTCCTCACACAGTATGGAATAGTGATTGGAAAGATCATGCAAAAGATAACCAATCGGGTCCAGGTAAAGCATGCTACTAATTGGGCAGAAGGACACTTCCATGATGGAACAAATCGTGATGCGCTTTTACACACACTTGAAGCCGTCGTAAATTCAAAGAAGCCAATCATAAACATGTATAAGTACCTGGACGATATTCTATCGAAAGAGAATGGCAATTACAACGAACGCGAATACCAGGAAGAGCATAAAGACGATAAAGGCAGCCCCGAGGAAGATAAGAAGGCACTCGAAAGCCTGGGTAGTGTTTTGAAAGGCATTATACCGGCAGAGAACCATGACGTCACAATAAAAGCACAGTGTGGTAAGTGTAATAAATTCTATGACCATACCCTTGTTGAAAACGGCGTATGCTGTTTTTGTAATCCAGGCATCATAACAATGAAGTGCCCTCAATGCACCAGGACCGTCGGTAAGAACATTCTTAACCAGGACACAGGACTTTGTATTCACTGCGAGCCAAGAGCGACACATGGCAGAATTTAGAGAATCACAGGAGCTTTTAGAGATAGCTCAAAAACTTATAGAACGTATCGACAGGGTAGGGCATATCAATGTCAAAGAAATACTCTTTCTCGACGAACTTGAACTCACGCCAAAAGCTCTCGCACGTTGCTACAGCTTACAAGATCTACCCATCCAATTCTTTACCGACAAAAAATACTGCATTGTTGTTTATCGAGCGAATATTGATTACCTTTCCAAACCGCAACTTGTTATTTTGGTATTACATGAACTGATGCACATTCCACTATTAGGCCAAAAGACCATAGATCACGACGTTAAAGACTTCGCAGCGCTCTTAAATCTTAACTGGAATTGGACAAAACGAGGCGCAGAAGTGCCGGATATACTCGAAATAGGCTCTACGAGCGAGTTTGACGAAAATTCGCCGCTCGAGGATTGACGAGGATGAGAAAAAAGATATGGCCATGAGCATTGATACGGCAGAAATCGTAGAAAAAACAGATACGCACGAAGCCACAACGTACAGACCAAATCCAGCGGGGCGAAAGCTCCTGGAAGTTCTTTTGAATCCGGAGCATAGGTTCAAACCGGTAACTGAGATCTGTGTACTGGCAAAAATAAACAGAAGAACTTACTACCGCTTGGCGCATGATAAAAAATTTATGTGCCATTACAAAAGCGAGAGCCAGCGTTTTGTTCGTATGAGCCAGGGGCCCATGGTAAGCGCCCTGGTGAAATCCGCGGTCCGAGGAAATCCCCAAAATCTTAAAACAGCTTTAGCTATGGCCGATCTCTACAAAGAGAAGATGGGCATGGTCCTTAATCCGGATGCGAATGGAAACCCGCAGCCGGTCCAGTTGAAAAGCGACATGGAGCTGGCCGTGAAGTTTGCACGGGCCGCGCATCTATTGTTAAGTAATCCCCAGGTGGCAAAACTCATACAGGATAAACTTAATGCAAACACAAATGCTGGGAACGGAATCGATAGCGGAGATAACGCGATTGATCTCGTACCTGACGCCACAGACAAAGATTGAGCTTCACCAGGTCCTCGACGATATAGTGCCGGATTGGGGCCCGCTGCCTGGCCAGCAAAGCCTCGCGTATGAAAGCGCGGCCGATATTCTTTACTATGGCGGGGCTGCCGGCGGCGCTAAATCAGATCTGCTCCTGGGCCTGGGCCTTACGAAACATACGCTTTCAGTTATCTACCGGCGTGAATCTACACAGCTCGAAGGGCTCACGCAGCGGCTTATCTACGACATGCTCAACTCGAAAAAGGGCTGGAATGATACCAAGCATACACTTCGTCGCGGCGGCCGGCTGATACAATTCGGCTCTTGCAAGGATGCAGGTGACGAGATTGCTTACCAGGGCCGCCCGTACGATCTTGTAGGCTTTGATGAAATTACACATTTCCTCTATAGCCAATTCCGCTTCCTCATCGGCTGGAACCGTACGACGAAACCAGGGCAGCGCTGCCGCGTGGTATGCACCGGTAACCCGCCGACGGCCGCAGAAGGTCGATGGGTTATTGAGTTTTGGGCGCCATGGTTGGACCCGCAGCATCCAAACCCCGCCGCACCTGGCGAGCTCCGGTGGTTTTCAACGATCGACGGTAAGGACCAGGAAGTTGAGGACAGTACGCCGTTTGATCATAACGGCGAGCTCATAACCCCAAAATCCCGTACATTCATTCCTTCCAAAGTAACCGACAATCCTTTCTTGATGGCCACCGGCTACATGTCACAGCTCCAGGCGCTTCCGGAACCATTGAGATCTCAAATGCTCCGCGGCGATTTCCAGGCCGGCGTATCCGACGACGTTTGGCAGATCATCCCGACGTCATGGGTAGAAGAGGCCATGAAACGCTGGACGCCCGACGGTAAGAAGGGTTACATGACGTCTGCCGGTGTTGATGTGGCCAGGGGCGGCAGTGCCAACACGGTAATTGCTACGCGGTATGGCACCTGGTATCCCGAGCTCAAGAAGTTTCCTGGGTCCGAAACTCCTAACGGGGCAATCACGGCCGGCTTGATCATATCGGTTGTGCAAGACGGCGCTCCGGTCCATATCGATGTTATCGGCGTCGGCGGTTCTCCATACGATCACCTGGTATCGAACAACGTCCAGGCAATCCCTATTAACAGTGCATCGAACGAAAACCTGGAAGGGCAGAAAGACAAAGCCTCGGGCCGGCTGTCCTTCCGGAACTGGCGCTCGCTTATGTGGTGGCGGTTTCGAGAAGCCCTTGACCCTCTCTTCAATGCGAACCTGGACCCCAGGCATAAAGACTATCAACCACCGGTCGCGCTGCC
>Ga0187865_1000463_pt1 | contig 56573 bp, 55 predicted proteins | sample June2016WEW_11_1_2_FD_132989 | JGI IMG/M metagenome (GOLD analysis project Ga0187865, IMG submission 132989) | Peatland microbial communities from SPRUCE experiment site at the Marcell Experimental Forest, Minnesota, USA - June2016WEW_11_100 | ecosystem: Environmental > Terrestrial > Soil >...
ACACAAACTTCCCCTGTGGGGGCATTTCTGTCACGGTCATCGATCGAGGCCCGATATAGCCTGTTGCGTCTGTAATTTGCCAACTCGCACGGCTGAAATAGTCAGCTTCGCGCATTTTTGAGGGTAATACAAGTGCGAATCTGGGGCTAGGCCGCCATCTTGCGAAGTGCAGCCAAGCGAGGACGGTCGATCAGAATACTCAGCACAAGGATTAGGAGTAAGCAATCCATGCGCCTGGCGCCGAGACAATGCAAAGACAAAGCAGTCGGATTCCTTTGGAGGCCCTCCTTGCACTAAAGGTTCGCTCGCGACTCCGTCGCTTCCAGGGTGTTACGCCAGGTTGAAGCAGACCATCCGAAGGTTGGTCATCTCCTCGATGGCGAACCGCACGCCCTCGCGGCCGATCCCGCTCATCTTGTTGCCGCCGTATGGCATGTGGTCCACGCGGAAAATCGACGTGTCGTTGATCATCATGCCGCCCACGTCCACCCGCCTGATCGCCTTGAACGCCTTGCTGATGTCCCTGGTGTAGAGGCCTGCTTGAAGACCGTACGGACTGTCAGCCAGAAGCTCCAGCGCCTCGTCGAAATCCTTGTAGGTCACGAGCGAGACCAGCGGCGCGAAGGTCTCCTGGCAGATGACCTTCATGTCGTGCCGGACGTTGTCCAGAACGGTGGGCCACAGGATGCGCCCCTCGCGTTTGCCGCCCACCAGGACCTTGGCGCCTTGGGCCACTGCCTCGTTGATCCAGGCCTCGGCCCGCATGGCCTCCTTCTCATCGATCATGGGGCCAACGTCACAGTCCTTATCCAAGGGGTTCCCCACTTTCAGCTCGGCCGTGGCCTCCACGAATTTCCGGGTGAACTCTGTGGCGATAGCCTGGTGGAGATACAGCCGCTGCAGGCTGATGCAGATCTGCCCCGAGTTGGCAAAGGCGGACACGACGCAGCGGGGCACGGCCGCGTCGATGTCCCCGTCCGCCTCGATGATGGTGCCCGAGTTGTTGCCCAGCTCCAGCGTCACCTTCTTGAGGCCGGCGCGGCTCATGATGTGCTGCCCCACCGGCGGGCTACCCGTGAACGACACCTTGGCCGGGCGCGGGTCGGTCACCAGCCAATCCCCGACGGTACCACCTTCGCCGTAGACGAGATTGTAAACCCCGCCGGGCAACCCAGCCTCCATCAGGATCTCTCCCAGGCGGATGGCCGTGATCGGCGTGGTCGTGGCCGGCTTCAGCACCACGGTATTTCCGGCGGCGATCGCCGGGGCCACCTTGTGGGCCACGAGGTTCAGCGGGAAGTTGAATGGCGAGATGGCCACCACCACCCCCACGGGCGTCCGGAAGTAGAAGCCGAACCGCTTCTCCGCCCCGACCGAGGCGTCCATGGGAACGGTCTCACCATGGATGCGCTTCCCCTCCTCGGCCGCGAACTTGAACGTTTCCACGGCGCGGGCGACCTCGCCCACGGAGTACTTCCAGGCCTTCCCGGCCTCGCGACAGATGATCGTCGCAACGTCGTCCTGGTACTTGGTCAAGAGCTCCGACGTCTTTTCCAGGATTTTGGAGCGCCGATGTGCCGGCATTTCGGCAAACCCGCCGAAAGCGGACTGGGCCGCCCCGATCGCCCGATCCACGTCCATCTTGGTGGCGCGGGGAATCGTGCCGATGGTCTCGCCGCTGAACTTGTCAATGACCGGGATCGTATCCGCCCCGGCCTCCCACTTGCCACCGATTAGCATCCCGTAAGCTTTGCCCATTCTCCTATCCTCCACTGCGCCATTACACCCCTGACACGCTTCCCGTCCCGCGGATCAGCCGAAGCCAACTCGGCTCCGCTCGTACAGAAACAGGGCGGCGGCTCCCAGCGCGCCGGATTCCTTGCTGAGGGTTGAGATCAGAGTCGCCACCCCTGCGCCTACGGCCTGCGCCGCCCTGGCCAGCGTGGTCACGGCCGCCGGGTCTTCTCTCGCGGCGGCCGCAAAGACCAGGGGTGCGCCGATGCGATCAGCGTCGCCCGCCGCCAGCTCCACGAGGACCGACGGCTGACCCGCTCGAAGGAGGTTGCTCGCCTGGCACGCGGTCAGTGGCCGCTCGCTAGGACGACGGCAAGATCCCCGTAGGTAATGCACCGGGCGCCGGCCGCCGCCAGCGCATCCTTCGCGCGGGGGTCGCAGAGCGAGCGCAACTCGACCTCCCGTTGCGCACAATAGCTGCTGGCAGAGAGCGCGTCGTCAACGTAGCCCGGATGGCACATCAGCTCAGTGACGCCGCCCACGAGTCCACGGAGGAAATCCACCAGGCGTGCGGGTTGCCAGAAGGCCTCCGGCCCCACGTCTCCTACCGTCTCATCCACGGCCGGCAGGCGGCTCGCTCGAATGCGCTGCGCCATCTCCGGGGTCAGCGCCCGCAACGGGACATCCACTGTCTCGGCGAGATCGAGCGCCATCTCCAGAATTCGGGGATGCCGGTGCACATGATGGTGGCTGTCCAGATGGGTGGGACGCCTCCCGAAAATGGTTTCAAACCGCTCGGCCTGGGCGGCCCACTCGGCCCGGATCTCCGCGGGGGCGCCGGCCGTTCTGACCCGGGCCGGGTCCCGGACGAAGCGGCCACCGTCATCAACGAGCGAAGGCACACGTCCGGGGGGCAGGATGGGCGGGCCGAAAGTGAGGTTAAGGTGCAGCCCCAGCCCCAGGCGCGGGAACTCTCGCGCCAGGTCCCGGCTCCGTCCCAGGCCGGGGAGATTGACCATGACCGTTGTGCTGGTCACGATTCCATCCCGGTGGGCGTCCAAAATGCCTCGGCTGACACCCCCCGTCAGATTGAAGTCATCCGCATTGACGATGAGGAACGGCGGCACTGACTATCCTTACCTGCCCACAGAGATCGAGGCGCGCCCAGGTTGCCGAGCCCCCCGCCGGCAGGATTCTACCCATATCCAGCGCTCGGGTGTACTCAGCCGCCCCCGCGCAATTCGAGGGAACGATTGCTCCCCAGGCCAGGATGCGCGGCTCCAGGCCGACACCGCGCAACCGTTTCAGTGCTCGTTCCACCCCGAGAAACCCGAAGAGGCCGAACACCAGTCAGCCCTGGGGCTTGAGATATTTCGGGGCCTCTGGGATAATCCGATCCATGACAACCCAGCCATGCGGGGCTCCTGGCGGGAGAAGGAGTTGACTGAGGCCATGGAACCCTAGCAGAGAAAGCGAGAGGCGTCAACGAATCGCGCGGGGGGCGTGTGGCCTTCAGGCAAGGGGAAAGGTGCGGGGCCGCGAGAAGTGGGGAGGAGCCATGAGAACGCGATGGATCTTTGGAATGCTGATTGGCCTCTTGGTCCTGGTTGGAACGTCCGTTCATGCCGCGACGTGGAGCCGCCATTACATCCGGCAGCTTCCGGATTCCGCCTTCGCGGCGATCGAGACGATGCCCGACGGAAAGACGCTACGGCATCTCCCGCATCACGATGCAGATGGGGATATCGATATCCCGCACTTGTGCAATGCGCTGTCCCGATTCGATCAGGTCAAATGGCGCAACGCTGCCAACGCTGAGGCAGCCCGGCGTCACCTGAGCGCGCATTTGGAACAGGTGGGCCGGAATTCGTGTCGCCCGGCTCGCAAGAGTGGGCCCTGATCGACGACGCGTGAATCGGAACCCAAGCCAACGAAGGCCCCGCTGATTCTGTAGCCCCCCCTCTGGCGACGGAATCTCCACTCGGAAATAAAAAGGGGAAGGAGGCGAACCTCCTTCCCCGTATGTGAACAGCTTCCTCCGGCCAAGGCGTGGGAGGTCAGGCCACTTCGACCTTGATCTCCTTTGGCTTCGCCTCCTCCTTCTTCGGAAGCTGGATCTCCAGGACGCCGTCCCGGTACGTGGCCTTCACCCGACTGGGATCCACCACCGAGGGCAGCACGATGCTCCGCTCGAAGCGGCCATAGCTCCGCTCGACGCGATGGTACTGGTCCTCGTTCACTTCGGCCTCGCGCTTCCGCTCGCCCTTCAGGGTCAGCGTCTCACCCTCGACGGAGACCTGGATATCCTCCTGCTTGACACCGGGGAGCTCGGCCATGAGCTGGAAACCCTCTTTGGTCTCATGGATATCCACCAGCGGGCTCCAGATCGCCTCCGTCGCGGCCATGTTGGACGGGGTTCGACCGAAGAAGTCCCCGAAGACTTGGTCCATCTCTCTTCGCAGATCCGCCGTCTCCGTGAACGGCTCCCATCGGGTAAGCGTATGCACACGTGGCTGCCATCTTTCCAGAAGCATTTCGTCCTCCTCCTTCGGCTGAGTCGGACTGCCTGCCGTATGATCTTCTCGGAGGTTATCCGACCGCCATTGTCTTGGTTTCTCCGGTTTATCCTCAAGATCTAACCATGAATATTTATAAAACATGAGCCTAGGTCTGTCAAGAACAAATTCAACACGAATGTGTTGGATATTATTTAATTAAAATCAACTAGTTATAAAATTTTATGGCTTCTCTGAGGCATCGAATAGGAAGATTTGGAGGCCAGACGATCGGAGTCTATTCCCCTGACTCGAGGCTGAGGATTCCGGAGGTGAGGTCGAGATTCACCCGGAAGCGCTCCAGGAAACTGAGGCCGAGGAGTCCGACGACATTGGGAGGCACATTTGGCAGATCGTGGATCACGGCCGCGACATGGCGCGCGACGGCCCCACCGATTTCCAATTCGTCCACGAGCGCAAGCGGAGCTAGGATCGTCCCACTGGCGGTGGTCAATCTGACGGTACTCCCGCTGGCCGAGATTCCCAACTGGTCGGCAACCAGCCGACTGACCGAGGTGAATGTGGCACCGGTATCGAGGATGAAATACCCGATTAGTTGGCCGTTCACCTTCCCGGGAACGAGCACCGATGGCCCGCGCCTCTCGAACGCGACCTGGAACGTGGTGAGGCTCGGTTCACCCAGGGCATCGAGGGCGCGCAGGGCAGCCGCCGCTTGCGGCGATTGCGGGGCCAGTTGAAGGATCCGGCGATAGGCTTGGGCGGCGGCGGTGCTGTCACCGAGGAGCCGGTACGATTCCGCCAGGTACCATTGGCGCTCCGGGTCCCGGGGCGCCCGGTCAACGGCCTCGACGAACTTCTCCAGGGCCCAACGGTAGTGGCCCCCCTGGAAGAAGTCCACGCCCTCCTCGAAGGCTCCCGCGTGCGCTGGCGTTGCCGGTCGCGCCAGCAGGAGGCCCGCCACTCCAGCCAGGATCAGCAGCAGCCGTCGTCGCGATCCAAACGCATGCCCCATGAGAGCCCTCTCGCCCTTTCGCCGGGCGGCAACCATCGCATCCGACTCCTGACAGCTCAAGCAACTGACCTTCTCGGCCATGGCCACGGACGCGCCGGTGGGAGCACCGAGCGACCCGATCCCGCTCAGGCCCCGGAGAATCGGTCTCAAGCAGCCCTGGCCCGCTCGATCGCGTCCCGAACCGCGGGCAGCAGGAACACGTCCTCGAAATCAAACTGGGCCAGGCCGGCGGCCAGCAGGTGGGCCTTCTCGCGAGTCGTCAAGCTCCGCTCGATGATAATTCGCCGCCCCCCGTGAATGACGCACATGCCTCCCCGCCCGGGCAGTTCCTCGGTCGCCAGCGCGGCGTAGGTCACGGGGATCTGAAGCTGCTCCGCCAGCCCCTCGAGCGCTGTCAGCAATCCTTCGTCCTGCATCTGTCCCGTGACCTTCCCGGATTCAAGAATTAGTCAACCCCACGGGAGGCAATCTGGCGATCCGGCAATTCGGCAATCCGGAATTCCGAGTTGCCGGATTGCCTAGTTGCCTGATTGCCAGATGTTCCTGGCGTCCTTGGCGCCTTAGCGGTTCCCTAGCGGGGCCGGAGCGCTTCTGCCATTCGCACCGCCTCGCGGGTGGCTCCGACATCGTGGGTCCGGACCAGATGAGCGCCGTTCACGACGGCAATCGCCGTCGCCGCCAACGAACCAGCCAGACGATCCCGGGGATCTGCCTGTCCGAGGATCTTCCCGATGAACGACTTGCGCGAGACCCCCACGAGCAATGGGCGGCCGAGCGCCCGCAGTTCCGCCAGCCTCTGCAGCACCTCGCAGTCCCACGCATGCCAGGGGATGGCGGTCTGGCGGAAGAACCCGATTCCCGGATCCAACACCACCCGGTGGTCGGGCACGCCCGCTTTCCAGACGATCCGCAGGCTTTCCTCCAGAAGGCCCCGCACCGTCTCGATCGGATCCCGCGCCTTCGGATCGGTCTCGGACGCCATGAGGATCACGCCCTGGGCCCGATGGGCCACGACGTCCGCCATGCCGGGATCGTGGCGGAGGCCGCTGACATCGTTGAGGACGTCCGCCCCGGCCTCCAGCGCAGCCAGCGCCACCCGGCCCCGCTTCGTGTCGGCCGAGATGGGAACGGCCGCCGCCTTGCGCACGATGCCGATCGCCCAGGTGAGGCGCTGGGCCTCTTCTGCCTCCGTGATCTCCGTCCTGAGGTAGGGCGCGGTGGACATGGCCCCGATGTCCAGCATGTCCGCCCCCTCAGCCGCCATCTGTTCCGCCTTCGCGCGCAGCGAATCCTCCCCTGTCGCGACCGATCCCTGATGGAACGACTCGGGGCTCACGTTGATGGCGCCCACCAGGCGAACGGGCAGTCCGTCGCCGACCTCCACTCCCGCCAGATTGGCATAGGCCTTCATCGTGCGGTCCTCCTGCCGTCTACCTGGTCGCGCCACCTGCGCGACTCGTCGCCACCCTTCCCGCAAAAAACGAACGGCGCCAGGGCACAGCGCCTGACGCCGTCGCGATCTACAAGCCGCCCCCCGTCGTCACGCAGGCTTCTTGTCCCCCATCAGGGCCCGCAGCATATCAATGGGCAGCGGGAAGATGATGGTGGAGTTCTTCTCGGTCCCGATCTCGGTCAGCGTCTGGAGGTAACGGAGCTGGATGGTGACGGGCTCCGAGGCGATGATGTGCGCCGCCTGGGCCAGCTTCTCCGAGGCTAGCAGTTCGCCCTCGGCGTGGATGATCTTGGCGCGCTTCTCCCGTTCCGCCTCGGCCTGCTTGGCCATGGCCCGCTGCATCTCCTGGGGCAGGTCAATGAACTTGACCTCCACGGCGCTGACCTTGATCCCCCACGGCTCGGTGTGCTCGTCGATGATCCGCTGGAGCTTCTGGTTGATCTTGTCCCGCTCGGAGAGCAGCTCGTCCAGCTCCGACTGGCCCAGGACGCTGCGCAAGGTGGTCTGGGCCATCTGCGAGGTCGCGAACAGGTAATCCTCCACCGCCACCACGGCCCGCTCCGGATCCATCACCCGGAAGTAGATGACGGCGTTCACCTTGAGCGAAACGTTGTCTTTGGTGATGGTGTCTTGGGAGGGGACGTCCATGGCCACGGTGCGGAGGCTGACCTTCACCATCTTGTCGATGACCGGGATCAGCAGGATCAGGCCGGGGCCGTTGCCGCTGCCCCCCGGATTGATCAGCGCCTTGGACAGCCGGCCCAGGCGGAAGATGACCGCCCGCTCGTACTCTCGCAGAACCTTCACTGCGCTGGTGAGGATGTACAGAAGGACGATGATGATGAACAGCGTCGGGACCACGGCAAACGGCAGTAGGTTCATGCTGACCTCCCCGGAGCGACGGGTTCGGATGCCGCCGTCGCACGCTGAACATGGATAACCCGCAGCGTGAGACCGTCCATTCCCGTGACCCGGACCGATTCGCCCACTTCCACCTCGCCCTCGCTCTCGGCGTTCCACAGCTCTCCCCGGAGGAAGATCTGCCCCCGCGGCGCCAGGCGGCTTCGCACCACGCCGATCTCGCCGATCAGGCCCTCCACGCCGGTGGTCGTCCGGCTGCGCAGCGCCCTCACCCCGGCCCCCACGACAAACAGGAAGAAGGCAGCGGTGCCCACGGCAGTCCCGATGATGGCCCCCACGGAGATGCGCATGTAGGGGGCCGGGGTGTTGATGAGCATCATGGAGCCCAGAATCATGGCGGCAATGCCCCCGAGGGTCAGGACCCCGTGGGAGACGACCTTGATCTCCGCGATGAACATCACGATGGCCAGGAGAATGAGCAGGACCCCGGCATAGTTGATGGGCAACTGCTGAAACGCATAGAGGGCCAGGATCAGACTGATCCCCCCCAGGACCCCGGGCAGGATGGCCCCCGGCGTGCTGAACTCGAAGTAGAGGCCGGCCAGCCCTAGGATCAAAAGGAGGTAGGCGATGGTCGGGTCGGTAATGATCTTCAGGATCTTCTCGCGGAGGTTCATCTCCTCGCGGTGCACGACCGCGTTCTTCGTCTCGAGCTTGACCTTCCCCGCGGCCGTGGTGACCACCCGGCCGTCGATGGCCTCGAGAAGATCCGCCAGCTTCGGACTCACCACGTCGATGAGCTTAGCCTTGAGCGCCTCGGTCTCCGTCTTGGCCGTGGCCTTCCGCACCCACTCTTCGGCCAGGTCGATCGGCCGCCCACGCTTCTCCGCGATGGTCCGCATGTAGGCCGAGGCGTCGTTGGTGACCTTCCGCTCCATGGTCTTGTCCATCTGCCCGCCCATGGCGACGGGCGACGCGGCGCCGATGTTGGTCCCGGGTGCCATGGCCGCGATGTTGGCGGCCATGGTGATGAAAGCCCCGGCCGAGGCCGCCCGCGCCCCGCTGGGCGCCACATAGACGACGAGAGGCGTCTTGGCCGCCAACATCTCCTTGATGATGACGCGCATGGAGGTGTCCAGGCCGCCCGGCGTGTCCAGCTCGATCACCAGGGCGGCCACCTCCTCCTTGTCGGCCTCCTGGATGGCGCTCACGATGTAGTCCGCCGAGCTGGGAGAAATCACGCTCTCGACCCGGATCACATTCACCTGGCGAGCCAACGCCTCCCCTGGCCACACGAGAAGGCAGACGGCGATCACTGCCAGGAAGGCTCTGGCGACGGCTGGGGTGGCGGGCACGGGAGTAAGGCGCATGGATGATTGGGAGGCCGGGATGGCCCCACGACTCGAAGGCATTATACCACACCCAGGTGCCGCAAGATAGCCGGGGCGATGTCGGCAATCGTCCGGACCGCGGCCGAGGCCTCGCTCGCGCCCGCGCCCCAGAAAACCGCCGGGACCGGGTTCCGGGTGTGCCGCTTGGTGGAGAGATCCTCCAGGTTTCCGTGGTCACTGGCCAGGACAACCAAGTGGGCGGAGAGGTCCATCGCGGACAGGACCGCATCCAGGAACTCCTCCAGCTCTTCCAGAATCTCCACCCCGCGCGCCATGTCCCGGGCGTGGCCCGCCCGGTCCGTCAGGAAGTGCTCGTACATGGTGAAGGTGTGCCGCTCCCCCAGACGCGCGAGCCGCGCCCCCGCCTCGCGGGGCCTGACGATTGGCAGCGAGTATCCCCGCTCGGGAAGGAGCCGGTTGGTGAAATCGTGGAAGAGGGCTTCGCCCCGGGCGAGGTGGTCGAGCGTCCGAAATGTGAGCCCCGCCCGCATGGAGGCCACCGTGCTGACCGAGAGGAACCGGGGCAGATTCTCCAGGAATGCGGGGGTGTAGGCGTTGGCGAAGGTGACCTCGCCCCCGCCGGCCTTCACCCGGCTGAACAGCGAGCGGCCGTCCAGGAGGGCGGCCAGCGACTTCGTGCAGTAGCCGTTGATATGCCGCCCGACGGCCGCGGGCGCATTGACCCCCGCCAGGATGGATGTCTGCCCCGTGGCGCTCTGGGGCAGCCCGGGGACGCCCAGACACGCATCCGCAGGAACCAGGGTGGCCGTCGGGTCCGGCGCCGCACGATCTCGCAGGAGGCGCAGCCGCTTGACCCGTGCGCGGGCCACCGGGTTCTTGTCCGGGTCGTCCTCGCCCAGCCCCAGCCCATCCACGAAAAGCAAAAGGACGCCCATGACCCCCCCCTCACGCCGCCGGCGCGCCCTCACGCAGGAAGAACCGGCGCACATCCTCGCGCAGGCTCGTCACCGGGCAGGGCGGCAGGCTCTCCAGGAACGCCCTCCCGTAGGCGCGGGAGAGGAGCCGATTGTCCAGAATGCAGAGGGCCCCGCAGTCCTGCCCGCTCCGGATCAATCGTCCCAAGCCCTGCCGCAGCGTGATGATCGCCGACGGGACTTGGTACTCCCAGAATGGGTCGCCGCCTTGCCACTGGATGTACTCCAGACGGGCCTCCAGGACCGGATCCCCCGGGAATCCGAAGGGAAGCTTGTGGATGATGACACAGGAGAGCGCCTCGCCGACGACATCCACCCCCTGCCAGAAGCTTCGCGTGGCAAAGAGGACCGACGCCACATCCTCGCGGAATCTGTCCAGCAATTCTGTCCGGGGCGCCTGGCCCTGAACCATGAGCGGGAACGGTACGCGGCCGTCCATCAGCCGGTGGGTCGTCTCCATGGCCTCCAGGCTGGTGAAAAGGACCAGGGCCCGGCCGCGGGTGATCTCGAGAATGCCGCGAATCTCCTCGACCGCGGCGTCGACGAACCGCGGGCTCCTGGGATCGGGCAGGTGGCGCGGAACGTACAGGATGGCCTGGCGGGCATAATCGAAGGGCGACGCGGCCTGGAACTCCCGCGCCTCGCGAATGCCCAGCCGGCTGCGGAGGAAGTCGAAGCGGCCCGCGGCCGACAGCGTGGCCGAGGTGAGGATGACGGCCTCCGCCGACTCCAGGATCGTCCGGTGGAATTCCTCCGAGACATCCAGGGGTGAGACGCGGAGGAAGATGCCTCGACCTCGTCGCTCGGCCCAGCGCACCATGGCCGGCCCGGCAGCAGCATCCGATGCTTCCCCCGGCGCATCCAGGAGGCCGACGAGGATCCCTGCCTGCTCCCGTGCCCGCCGCGCGCAGGCCAGAAGGCCCTCCGGCTTCCCCGTCGCCGCCTGGACGAGGTCGTGGAGCAGGACGAGGTCCTGGATGAGCGCCTGCCCCGCCTCTCGACAGATGCCCTCCAGGGAGTCCGGTCGAAGGCGCCGGGTTCCCTCGGGAAGGTCCAGGATTTGGAAGAAGCGCGCCGAGGCTTCCGCCAGGCGACTGAGTTGGCTCGGGATGGTTGGGTCGGCCGCGCCGGTGGCGCGGGCGCTCACCCACTCGCGGTGCGTATCCCGAACCAGGCGCTCGACGCGGAGGTTGCTGATCTCGACGCCGAAGAAGTCGGTGGCGACATCCTCCAAGAGGTGCGCCTCGTCCATCAGCAGCACGTCATACGAGGGGAGAATCTGGAACTGGCTGCGGTCGCGCAGGACGGCGTCGGCCAGGAGCAGGTGATGATTCACGATCACCACGTCGGCCGCGGCCGCCTCCTGCCGCATCCGGGTGAGAAAGCAGTCCTCGTAGTCCTCGCACGAGGTGCCGAGGCAGCTCTCGGACCAGGCGGCAATATCGTCCCAGAGGGGATCGGGCTCGGGGAGGAACGCCAGTTCCGCCCGGTCGCCGCGCGCCGTCTTGGCGGACCAGGCCTGGATCTTGAGCAGCGCCTGGCGCTGGGACCGAGTGTGCGTCTCCTCGAGTGCCCGGCGCAGGTTCCGGCGGCACAGGTAGTTGCCCCGCCCCTTCATGAGGCTGGGCACGAACTTCCGGGGGAGCGCCGAGGCCAGGAGCGGCATGTCCTTGAAGAAGAGCTGGTCCTGAAGGGTCTTCGTCCCGGTGGCGATGAGGGTCTTCCGGCCGCTCAGGATAGCGGGGGTGAGATAGGCTAGGGTCTTGCCGGTTCCGGTGCCCGCCTCGGCCAGGAGGGTCTCACCGAGCGCGATGGCCTGCTCGACCGCCTCGGCCATCTGGAGCTGGGCCACCCGGTACTCGAACTCGGGCAGCACCCCGCAAAGCCAGCCCCGAGGGCCAAGGGCGGTTGCCAGGCCCGACGCGGCTTCTCCTTCAATGCGACGGGGATTACGCCTCATGCATCGAACCCGCAGATCGCCGGCACGGACGGCTGGCACGTCCTGGAAGGAGCGAGGGAGACTTACCGACCCTGGGCCTTGGCCTCGGCCCACAGCGCGTCCATCTCTTCGAGGCTGGCCTGTCGCAAGGAGCGGCCCCGTCGCGCCAGCTCCTCTTCGATGTACCGGAAGCGCGCGATGAAGCGGGCGATGGTCTTGCGTAACGCCTCCTCCGGGTTCACCGCCAGGAACCGGCTGAGGTTCACCAGGGCGAAGAGGAGATCGCCCAGTTCCGCCTCCACCCGCTCCGCCGCCTGGCCCTGCATCGCCGCCCGCAGCTCGGCGAGTTCCTCCTCCACCTTCCGGAAGACCTCCTGCGCCTCTTTCCAGTCGAAGCCGACGCGCGACGCTTTCTCCTGCAGGCGGTGGGCGCGGAGCAGCGCGGGCAGTTCTCGGGGCACCCCGTCCAAGAGGGAGGCCTGGCCTTTCTCGCGGCGGCGCTCGGTCTGCTTGATCTGTTCCCAGTTGAACAGGACCTCTTGCGCCGTGTCCGCCTTCACATCGCCGAAGACGTGGGGGTGGCGCCGGACCAGCTTGTCGTTGATGGCGGCCAGGACGTCGCTGACGCTGAAGGCACCGGTCTCCTCCGCCATCTGGGCGTGAAAGACGATCTGGAGCATGAGGTCGCCCAATTCCTCTTTGAGCTTCGCTGGATCCTGCTCGTCAATGGCCTCGAGGACCTCATAGGCCTCCTCGACGAGGTAGGGCTTGATGCTCTCCGAGGTCTGCTCCCGGTCCCAGGGGCAACCGTTCTCCCCCCGCAGCCGGGCCATGATCTCCACCAACTCTGTGAACTTCTCAGCTGCGGATTCAGCCACGATGATCGGTCTCCGAACTTGTCATCCGTTTCAACGCGTTAGCCATCAACCGTCAGCGTTCAACAATCGGCTTCGGAACCGGGGCGGCCGCAGAAGTGTCTGCGCAATGGCCGACCGCTGAAAGCTGATAGCTGTTCCCAGGTACCATACGGGGAAAGGCCGGGACGGGCAAGTGGAATTGTTCCCGGCGCCAAGGTCAGCTCAGGAGCGACCGCCGTCCCAGGGCCTTCTTCTTCGAGGAGGGTAGACCCAACCAGATACGGGTATGTATCTGTAAGGGTTCAAAATCGATCTCTCTCGCGTGGACCTCACTCCGCCAGAACGCCAGCATTTTTAGGGGATTAGAAAATTTCCAGCCGATGGCATGCCGCCTGCTTCATGCACGGGTAAGACGTGGGGCGAGACTGATACGGGCGGTGGAGGTGAAATGGCAGACGGCGGGACCCAGAGCAGAGAGGAGGACGCATCCCCGTGAAAGAGCGAACGGCCCTCTTGGCCGCCTTCGCCGAGGCTGTGTCAACCCGGCAAGCGCACGAGTTTGTGTGGCTGGTCAAGGCGGCTTACGGGGCGGGGGCCAGCCGGGAGGACCTCCTCGTCGCTCTGGAAACCGGCTGGCGTCTCGGCGACCCGCCCGAACCCATCACGGCTGAAGCCTACGCCGCCGTGCACGCCTGGCAACGGATGGCAAACCGCCGAGCGGTCCACTGCGATGAATCGGCGCCGCGTGCCGACCGGAGACGCAGCGAACGAAGGAAGGCCTGGCTCCCATGTATTATAAAGTGATGGCGGGCATCCTCCTGTTCCCCTGGTCCATCCTGGCGGCCATGATCGCGGGACATCTCCGCGCTCGCTGGATTCGGAAGGCATGACCCGCGTCGTCCCGCCCATCCCTGCACCCCGGCGACCCGAGCAGTGGGCATCCACTGCCAGTTTCGCCTTGCCAGGCGGGAGGGGGTCTGGTATAGGTACCGGCCGATGGGTCCGAGGCTGCTCGTCTGGTTTGTCGGGGGCCTGCTGTGGCTGGCCCCGGTCGCTTCTCTTGAGGCGGAGATCTACGTCTACGTGGACGAGGCCGGCACCGCGCACTTCACCGATGCGCCCACCAAGCCGTACTTCCGGCCCCTCCCCGCCTTTGGGCTTCCGCGCGACGTCAACCTGGTGCAGGGCCAGTACGCCGATCTCATCAACCAGATCGCCATGGAGGAAGGGATCAATCCCGAGCTCATCCGCGCCATCATCAAGGCCGAATCGAACTTCGACCCGCGCGCCGTGTCCCGCAAGGGGGCCCAGGGCCTGATGCAGCTCATGCCCGGCACGGCTGGACGATACGCCGTGACGGACGCCCTTGACCCCGAGGGAAACATCCGCGGCGGCGTGCGATACCTTCGCTTCCTGCACGACCTATTTCCCGGCCAGCTCACCCTGGCGCTGGCCGCATACAATGCCGGTGAGAACGTGGTCCTCCGGTACAACGGGATCCCGCCCTATCCGGAGACGCGGCAGTACGTCAAGCGTGTCCTCCGGTTCTATGGGCGCCCCGATACCCCCCCACCGGCCGCCGCCAACAGAGCGCCCGTACGAAAGGTCCGGACGGAGGTCATTCGGGCGGCTCCCTCCACCCCGGACGTGTACCGGTGGGTTGACGCCAACGGGATCCCCTTCTACACGAACGTGCCGCCCCTGGTTCGGACCCCCTCGGCTCCTGCCCGCTGACGCCGCGGGCGCGACCGCCTGCACGGCTCGATCTTTCCCGCGGACCCGCTGTCTTCGCAGCACCCCCCCGGCCATCCCCGGTCGATCGTGCCTGATCCGGCCGACCTGACATTTGCGCTTTCCACCTTGACCAATCGAAGGCGCTATCCGTAGGATAGCTTGGTGGGGGGCACGTCCCGCGCGGCGGCCGATCCGATACCGCGGGGCCGGCGGAAGGCGATAACCACACAGCGAGGTCATCCATGATTGAGCCTGCCAGGGACATCCGGGAAATCTGCAGGACCCACGGGAATGACCCCACGCGCCTGATGGACATTGCCCGCGCGGTGCAGGGCAAGCACGGCTGCGTCTCCAGCCAGGCCCTCGATCTCATCGCCCAGGCCGTCGGCATCCCCCGCGTCGAGGTGGAAAGCCTCGTCTCGTTCTACACCTTCCTGTCCGTGAAGCCCAAAGGGAACGTGGTGATCCGCCTCTGCAACGACGTCATCGATGAGATGTTTGGCGCGGAGCAGGTGGCCCGGGCGTTCACCGAGGAGCTGGGCATCCGGTTCGGCGAGACCACGCCCGACGGCAAGATCAGCCTGGAGCACACTCCGTGCATCGGGATGTGCGACCAGGCGCCGGCCGCCCTGATCAACGATGTCGTCGTCACCTACCTGTCCAGCGACAGGGCGCGCGAGATCGTGCGGGTGCTGCGGGAGACCGGCGATCCCCGGCGGCTGGTGCGCCGGCTGGGCGACGGCAACAACGCCCATCCGCTGGTGTACTCCATGGTCCACAACAACATCCGCCGCGAGGGACCCGTGGTGCTGGCGCCCCTCGCCCCGGGGGCGGCGCTCAAGAAGGCCCTGGCCATGAGCCCGGTCGAGGTTATCAACGGAATCAAGACGTCGCGCCTGCGCGGTCGGGGCGGAGCGGGTTTCCCCACCGGGATGAAGTGGGAGTTCACCCGGGCGGCGGACGGGGATCAGAAGTGCGTCCTGTGCAACGCCGACGAGGGCGAGCCGGGCACTTTCAAGGACCGGGTGATCCTCACCGAGAACCCGGACATTACCTTCGAGGGCATGACCATCGCAGGGTACGCCATCGGCGCGGAGCTCGGGATCGTGTACCTGCGCGCCGAGTACGCCTACCTGCGGGCCTTCCTGGAGAGCGTCCTGCAGGCCCGGCGCGCCCGGAACCTCCTCGGCCGGAACATCCTGGGCAAGCCGGGTGTCCACTTCGACATCCGCATCCAGATGGGCGCCGGGGCCTACGTCTGCGGCGAAGAGACGGCCATGATCAGCTCCTGCGAGGGGCAGCGCGGCGACCCGAAGGATCGACCCCCCTTCCCAGCCCAGAAGGGCTACCTGGGGATGCCGACCACCGTCAACAACGTGGAGACCTTCTGCTGCGTGGCCCGCATCCTGGACAACGGCCCTGGTTGGTTTGCCGACATTGGCTCCCGGGGCAGCACCGGCACAAAGCTGCTGAGCGTGTCCGGCGATTGCTCCAGCCCCGGCGTGTACGAGGTGCCCTTCGGGATCAGGCTGAGCGATCTCCTCACCATGGTCGGCGCCGAGGACGCCCAGGCCGTCCAGGTGGGCGGCGCCGCGGGGCGGATGGTGTCGCCGGCCGAGTTCCAGCGGACCATCTGTTACGACGACCTGGCCACGGGCGGCTCCGTGATGGTCTTCGGGCCGAACCGGAATATCCTCAAGGTCGCCCTCAAGTTCATGGAGTTCTTCCTCGAGGAGAGCTGCGGCTACTGCACGCCCTGCCGGGTCGGCACCATGCTGATGAGGCGGAAGCTCGAGGAGATCATCGAGGGCCGCGGGCAGATCGGGGACCTGGAGTACCTGCAGGAGCTGGGCAGCACCATGATTCTGGCCAGCCGGTGCGGGCTGGGGCAGACCGCGGCCAACCCTGTGCTCACCACCCTCCAGGCGTTCCGCCCCGCCTACGAGGCGTTGCTGCGGAAGAAGACCGCCGAGCCCTGTCTGGCCTCCTTCGACATCCGCGCGGCCCTGCAGGATGCCGAGCGGCTGGCAGGACGGTCATCCGAAATCTTCGCTGGCTAAGCAAAGGACTCACGCTATGAGCGAGAGCTTCCTCTTCAGCATCGACGGGATCAAGATCGAAGGCAAGCCGGGTCAGACGATCCTCCAGGCCGCCGACGAGGCCGGCGTGTACATCCCGCGCCTGTGCGCCCACAAGGACCTCGCGCCCTTCGGCGCCTGTCGGGTCTGCACGGTGATGGTCAACGGTCGCCCACAGGCGGCCTGCACCACGCCCGCGGCCAAGGGCATGGTGGTGGAAAACGAGACCGAGGCCCTCAAGAAGCACCGCTGCAGCCTCGTGGAGATGCTGTTCGTGGAAGGAAACCACTACTGCATGTTCTGCGAGAAGAGCGGCAACTGCGAGCTGCAGGCCACGGCCTACCGCCTCGGCATCCTGGCCCCGCGCTACCCGTACCAGTTCCCTCGGCAAGACGTCGACGCCAGCCATCCGGACGTTTGGATCGATCGCAACCGCTGTATCCTCTGCGGCCGTTGCGTGCTGGCGTCCCGTGATCTGGATGGCAAGCACGTCTTCCAGTTCGTGGGGCGGAGCACGGACAAGAAGATCTGGGTGAACGCCGAGGCGCACCTGGCGGATACGAATCTGGGCGGCGCCGACAAGGCGGTGGACATCTGCCCGGTCGGGGCGATCCTCAGGAAGCGTGTGGGCTACACGGTGCCCGTCGGACAGCGGCTCTACGACATCAAGCCGATCGGGTCCGACATCGAGGCCAGGCGGCCGGCCGCCCCTGGCCGATAACGGAGAGGTACCCAGCCATGGCGAAGCCCAAGGTGGCGACGGCGTCTCTGGCAGGATGTTTCGGTTGTCACATGTCGCTTCTGGACATCGACGAGCGCATCCTGCAGCTCATCGAGCTTGTGGACTTCGACAAGTCCCCCATCGATGACATCAAGGAGTTCTCCGGCCGGTGCGCCATCGGCCTCATCGAGGGCGGGTGCTGCAACGAGGAGAACGTGCGCGTGCTGCGCGAGTTCCGCCAGCACTGCGACGTCCTGATCTCGGTGGGCGAGTGCGCCATCTGCGGCGACATCCCCTCCATGCGCAACGCCATCCCTCTCAAGGAGTGTCTGGACGAGGCCTACCGGAACGGCCCCACGGTGCACAATCCCACGGGCCAGTACCCGAACGACCCGGACCTCCCGCTCCTGCTCGACAAGGTCTACCCCTGCCACGAGGTGGTGAAGATCGATTACCACATCCCGGGCTGCCCGCCGCCGGCGGACGCCATCTGGGCGGCGCTCACGGCCCTGCTGAAGCAGCAGCCCATCACGCTTCCGTACGAACTCATCAAGTACGATTGAGCGCGGAGACACCGCCATGGGAACTGCGGCCCCATCCACCCGGAAGATCGTCATCGAGCCCGTCACCCGCGTCGAGGGACACGGCAAGGTCACCATCCTGCTGGACGAGGAGCGCAAGGTGAAGCAGGCCCGGCTCCACATCGTGGAGTTCCGCGGCTTCGAGCGCTTCATCCAGGGCCGGCCCTTCTGGGAGGTGCCGGTGCTGGTTCAGCGGCTGTGCGGCATCTGTCCGGTCAGCCATCACCTGGCGGCGGCCAAGGCCATGGACCGGATCGTGGGCGGGGAGACCCTCACGCCCACGGCCGAGAAGGTGCGCCGCCTGATGCACTATGGCCAGATGCTCCAGTCCCACGCCCTGCACTTCTTCCACCTCGTCTCGCCGGACCTGCTGTTCGGGTTCGACGCCGACCCGGCCATCCGCAACGTGATCGGGGTGGCGAAGAAGCACCCGGATCTCGCCGTGCAGGGTGTCCTGCTCCGCAAGTACGGCCAGGAGATCATCAAGGCTACCGCAGGGAAGAAGATCCACGGGACGGGCGCCATTCCCGGCGGCGTGAACAAGAACCTATCCGTCGCCGAGCGGGACGGCTTCCTCAAGGACATCGAGCAGATCCTGACCTGGTCCCGCGGCGCCCTGGCGATCGCCAAGGACTACACGGTCACGCACCTCACGGAGCTCAAGGATTTCGGCTCCTTCGACTCCAACCACGTGTCGTTGGTCAGATCCGACGGCGCCATGGACCTGTACCACGGGAATCTGCGCGCCATCGATGCGGCCGGCCGCAAGATCTTCGACCAAGTCGACTACCAGCGCTACCTCGACTACATCGCCGAGGAGGTCAAGCCCTGGTCCTACATGAAGTTCCCCTTCATCAAGTCCCTAGGCCCCGAGCAGGGCTGGTACCGCGTGGGGCCGCTGGCGCGGGTCAATGCCTGCGATTTCATCGACACGCCCGAGGCGGAAGCCGCGCGCAAGGAGTTCATGGCCCTCACGGGGGGCAAGCCGAACAATATCACCATGGCCTACCACTGGGCGCGGATGATCGAGCTTCTGCACGCGGCCGAGAAGATCCGGCTGCTCCTTCACGATCCGGACCTGCAGGGCACCGATCTCGTGGTCAAGGGCCGGCGCCGCGAGGAGGCGGTCGGCCTGATCGAGGCCCCGCGCGGCACCTTGTTCCACCACTACCAGGTGGACAGAAACGACCAGGTGGTCCGCTGCAACCTGATCGTCTCCACCACCAACAACAACACCCCCATGAACCGGGCCGTGGAAGGCGTCGCCCGCGACTACCTGTCGGGGACGGAGATCACGGAGGGACTGCTCAACCGCATCGAGGTGGCCATCCGCGCCTACGATCCGTGCCTCTCCTGCGCCACGCACGCCATGGGGCAGATGCCGCTCACCGTCGAGATCCTGGACTGCGACGGGCGGCTCGTGGACCGGAAGGACCGGGGGGATCCGGGGGATGGCCGATAGCGTCCTGCTGATCGGGTACGGCAACCCCGGCCGCTGCGACGACGGCCTGGGCCCGGCCCTGGCCGAGGCAGTCGAACGGCTCCACCTGCCCGGGGTGACGGTGGAGGCCGATTACCAACTGACCGTCGAGGACGCCGCGGCGGCGGCGGCGCACCGCTATGTGGTGTTCGCCGATGCCTCCGTGGGGGGTGGCGAACCCTTTTTCTTCAGGGCCGTGCACCCCGCGGGGGGCACCAGCTTCAGCACCCACAGCGTCGAGCCGGAGGCCGTCCTGGCCCTGGCCCGCGATCTCTTCCAGGCCGACACCCGAGGGTACGCGCTGGGGATCCGGGGCTACCGCTTCCACGAGTTCGGCGAGACCCTCTCCGACGAGGCCCGGGGGAATCTGGCGGCGGCCCTCCGCTTCATCGTGCCCGTGCTGACGGAACGCACGTTCGATTCGGCTGCCGGCACAGCCGAGGGGATCCACTCCCCCGCCCAGGTGAGGACGCACCCATGAGAAACGGCAGGTACGTGATCCTCTGCATCGATGACGATCAGGACTTCCTCGACTGCATCCGGTTGATCCTGGAAGCCAACAGCTACATCATGGAAGAGGCCCTCTCGGCCGAGGCCGGCCTCAGGAAGTACAAGGTGGCCGCGCCGGACCTCGTCATCGTGGACCTCATGATGGAGGAGATCGATTCCGGCACGAGCTTCGTCAAGGAGCTCCGCTTGCTCGGCAACACCGCCCCAGTCTACATGCTGAGCTCCACCGGCGATCAACTCTTCATGGCCACCGACTACACCGAGCTCGGGCTGGACGGAGTCTTCCAGAAGCCGATACAGCCGGCCATCCTGCTGTCCACGCTTCGGGAAAAGCTCAAGTAGGGCCCGCCGTTTCCCGCGCCGCGGGTCAGGGGATGCCTCCCGCACGCGAGGCGTGGCGGCTGACCGACGGGGAGACTCGGCGTCGCGCTGGGGGGAGGGGGGCCGTTGCGTGGTCGCGCCGCCACCCGCCTCCGCGTCCCGACGCCATCCATGCCTTTGGCCGTCCGAGGCGGTGCCGAGGGGGGAATCCGTGTCTGAGAAGGACGAGGCGACGCGGCCCGGGGCGGAGACCGCGCCCTACCGCCTCCCCCTGGAAGCAGAACTCATCGCCCGGGTTTCCTGGCTCATCCTGCTGCGCTGGGTGGCCGCGGCTGCGGTCATCGTCCTCACCCTGATCGCGAAACACCTGCTGTCGCTCACCATCCCCTGGGTGGAGCTCTGCCTCATCGGGGCCGCCATCCTGGCCTACAACGTCCTCTTCACGTGGCGCCTCAGGGTCCTGCGCGCCGATCACAGCACCTCCATCCAGACCTTCAGCCACTTCGCGGCGCTCCAGATCCTCCTGGACTGGCTCGCCCTGACCCTGGTGGTCCACTACACGGGCGGGCTGGAGAGCCCCGCCCTGGCGTACTTCATCTTCAACGCCATCGTCGCCAGCATCCTGCTGCCGGCGAGGGTCGCCTTCCTGCTCGCCGGCTTCGGCGTTCTGCTGGTGATCGGCCTGGCCCTGCTGGAATTCCGGGGGATCCTCCCCCACCTGGCCATCCCGGAGTTCCACGATCCACAGTTGCAGGGCCTGCTATTCCTGGTGGCGGCGCTGGGCTTCTTTGTCAGCGCCATCCTGGTCTCCATCTACCTGGCCACCTCCATCACCCGGGAGATGGTGCGTCGCACGCGCGAGCTGGCCGAGCTGAAGCAGCACCTGGAGGACGCGTACCACAAGATGCGGACCCTGTACGAGACGTCCCGGGCGGTCAATTCCTCCCTCAACCTGTCGCAGGTGCTCTCCACCATCGTCCGGCAGGCCGCCGAGGCCATGGGGGTGAAAGCCAGCTCCATTCGGCTGCTGGACGAGGAGGCCCGCTTCCTGGAGGTCAGCGCCGCCTGCGGGCTCAGCGACGCCTACCTCACCAAGGGCAAGGTGGACCCGCAGCGCGGCGAGATGGATCGCCTGGCCCTCCAGGGGAAGCCGGTGGCCCTGCTGGACGCCACCGCGGATCCCCGCTTCCAGTACCCCGAGGAGGCACGCAAGGAAGGGATTCGCTCCGTCCTGAGCGTGCCCATGATGGTGCTCGACCGGACCATCGGGGTGCTCCGAGTGTACACCGGCGAGGTGCGCCAGTTCACCCCGGAGGAGACGGAGTTCCTCATGGCCCTGGCCGGCCAAGGGGCCGCCGCCATCCAGAACGCCCGCGCCTTCCGGCAGCTGCAGGAGCTGGAGGAGGCCAAGTCGCGCTTCGTCTTCGCGGTGACGCACGAACTGAAGGCCCCGGTGGCCGCGCTGCAGTCGCAGTTCGCCGTCCTGCAGGGAGGCTATGCGGGGACCCTGACGGAACAGCAGCAGGTCCTCATCGATCGCGCCGCCCACCGGATGGCCCGGCTCCAGGAGCTGCTGCGCGACCTGCTGGCGCTGGGCGCGCTGAAGGATCGCCTGCCGCAGCACAAGAAGACGGAGCTGAACCTGGTCGAGCTAGTGCGGCGGGTGGTCGAGATCATCCAGGCCGAGGCCGAGGCTCGCGGCGTGACCGTGACCCCGAGCCTGCCGGACGCGCCGATTCCCTTCCGCGCCACCGAGGAGGACATGCACCGGATCGTCGGGAACCTCCTCGAGAACGCCGTCAAGTACACCCCGTCCAGCGGGACGGTGTCGGTTGCGCTGCGGGCCGAGGATTCTCGAGTCACCCTGGTCGTCTCGGACAGCGGGATCGGCATCGCCCCCGAGGCACTGCCCCACATCTTCGAGGAGTTCTACCGGGCCGCCAACGTCAAGGCGATGGGAACCGAGGGGACCGGCCTGGGACTCTCCCTGGTCAAGCGGATCGTGGACCTCTACCAGGGAGAGGTCCGCGTGGAAAGCGAGCTGGAAAAGGGCACCACCTTCACGGTGACCCTTCCCCGGGACCCGGGCATGGTCCTCGAGGGGCCGGCCTCCGGCCAGAAGCCCTGACCCCCGCCGCGAATTTTCCCTGGACAGCCTGGCGCGCCCGTGGACCTCGGGGGTCCCGGGCCCTTCACCTCGCGCCAGCGGCGCCGGCCTTTTCCTTGACAGGCACTGACCCCAGGGCTAGACTCCGTTGATCTTGCGGAGGCCCCGAAAACCTCTCAGGCCGTACGGAGGGGAGGATCCGTGAAGCGATTGATTGACGTGGATCCGGAGATCGCAGAGGCCATCCGCCTCGAGACGGAGCGCCAGGCGACCAAGCTGGAGCTGATCGCCTCGGAAAACTTTGTCAGCGAGGCGGTGCTGGAGGCGATGGGATCGCCCTTGACCAACAAATACGCCGAGGGGTACCCGGGCAAGCGCTACTACGGGGGCTGCGAGTTCGTGGACGTGGCCGAGACGCTGGCCATCGAGCGGGCCAAGCAGCTCTTCGGGGCGGAGCACGTCAACGTCCAGCCGCACTCCGGGGCCCAGGCCAACATGGCCGCCTACTTCTCGGTCTTGGAGCACGGCGATACCATCCTCGGCTTGAACCTGGCCCATGGCGGGCATCTCACCCACGGGAGCCCGGTCAACTTCTCGGGCCGCTTCTTCAAGGTGATCGCCTACGGCGTGGACAAGGCCAGCGAGCAGATCGACATGGCCGAGGTCCGGCGGCTCGCCACGGAGCACCGTCCCAAGCTCATCGTGACGGGCGGAAGCGCCTATCCCCGCACGCTGGACTTCGCCGCGTTCAAGGAGGTGGCAGCCGAGATCGGCGCCTACCTCATGGCGGACATCGCGCATCCGGCCGGGATCATTGCGGCGGGGCTGCATCCCTCGCCCATCCCCCATTGCGAGCTGGTCACGACCACCACGCACAAGACGCTGCGCGGGCCCCGCGGCGGCATGATCATGTGCAAGGCCGCCCTCGCCCCGGCCGTCAACAAGACGATGTTCCCAGGGATGCAGGGGGGGCCGCTGATGCACGTCATCGCGGCCAAAGCGGTAGCCTTCAAGGAGGCCCTGAGCCCGGAGTTCCGGGAGTACCAGCGCCAGATCGTGGCCAACGCCAGGGCCCTGGCCGAGGCGCTCATCGCCCAGGGCTTCCGCCTCGTCTCGGGTGGCACCGACACCCACCTCATGCTGGTGGACGTGGCGTCCAAGGGCCTCACGGGGAAGGTGGCCGAAGCGGCCCTGGACAAGGCTGGCCTCACCGTGAACAAGAACGCCATCCCCTTCGACACCAAGCCGCCCACGGTCACCTCGGGCATCCGGCTGGGCACCCCGGCCCTGACGACCCGGGGCATGCGCGAGCCCGAGATGCGGAAGATCGCGGGCCTCATCGCCGAGGTCCTGGCGGACGTCGAGGATGCCGGCCGGCAGGCGCGCGTGGCGGGCCAGGTGCGGGAGCTCAGCGCCGGCTTCCCGCTGTACCGGGAGCGGCTGCTCTCATGATCGGCGACTGAGCGCGGCCCATCCGCGCGGAGCGATCGCGGTGCGCTGCCCCTACTGCAATCACATGTCGGAGAAGGTGGTGGATTCCCGCGAGGGGAAGGACGGCGAGGTCATCCGCCGCCGCCGGGAGTGCCTGCAGTGCCACCGCCGCTTCACCACCTACGAGCGGATCGAGGAGATCCATTTCATGGTGGTGAAGAAGGACGGTCGCCGCGAGCCCTTCGATCGCCACAAGTTGTTGAGCGGCCTGCTGAAGGCCACGCAGAAGCGGCCGGTCAGCGTGGCGCAGCTCGAGGCGATCGTGGACGACATCGAGGCACGGCTGGCGGAGAAGCCGGACCGCGAGATCGGAAGCAGCGAAGTGGGCGAGCTCATCATGCGCCGCCTCCACGACCTGGACGAGGTGGCCTACGTCCGGTTCGCATCCGTCTATCGCCAGTTCAAGGATGTCCACCAGTTCGTGGAGGAGGTCAAGGGCCTCCTCAATTCGGGCAAGAAAGGCAAGGAGTAGGAGGGGGCACCTCGCCAGCGGCACCCCTGACGGGCGACCACGGACGGGCCCGCCGTCCGCCCCGTAAAGGCGGGCGGATCACCCTGGGGGCCCAGCGCATCCCGAGACATGCGAAAGTTCTATCCGATGATGGTGGACCTGACGGGGAAACGCTGCCTCGTCGTCGGGGGCGGGGTGGTGGCGGAGCGCAAGGTCGGCTTGCTCGTGGAGTGCGGTGCGAAGGTCGAAGTGGTGAGCCCGAAGGCGACCGCCCGCCTCACGGCGCTGGCCTCCTCGGGGCGGATCCGCCTGCGACGCCGGCCGGTGCGGGCGGCGGACCTCCCCGGCGCCTTCCTGGTGGTGGTGGCCACGGACGATCCCCGGGTAAACCGGGAGGTGGCGGAGCGGGTGAGAAACGCCGGCGGCCTCGTGAACGTGGCGGACGACCCCGCGGCCTGCAGCTTCCTCGTCCCCTCGGTCATCCGCCGCGGCGACCTGACCGTCGCCATCTCCACCGGCGGCGGCAGCCCGGCCCTGGCCAGGAAACTCCGCCAGCGGCTGGAACAGACCATCGGCCCGGAGTACGAGGCGTTCGTGGCCGTCCTGCGCCTCCTCCGAGAGCGGGCCAGGCGGGCCATTGCCGACCCGGAGGACCGGCAGGCGATCTACCGCCGGGCCGTGGACTCGGACCTCTTCGAGGCGGCGGCCCGCGGGGACTCGGCGAGAGTGGCGGCGCGGATCGAAGAGCTCGTGACGGGTCTCCCGCGGCCGGGGGCCGGGTAAGTCAACCATAGCCATGGATCATTTCCTTTTCTATCTGGCCCTCCTCGGGTACCTGCTCGGGACGCTGCACTACCTCTTGTACATCGCCAGCCAGCGCGCGATCGTGGGCCGGGTCGCCACCTGCGCCACGGTCGCCGGGTTCGGCGCCCACACGCTCTCCTACATCTTCCGGATTTACGCCCTGGGCCGGCCGCCTCTGGGCAGCGTGTATGAGAGCCTGTCCTTCCTGGCCTGGGCCATCGTCCTCGTCTACCTGGTCACCGAGTTCCGCTACGGCAACCGCGTCATCGGCGCGTTCGTCCTGCCCATGGTGCTCCTGGCCGGATCGGTGGCGGCGGCCCTCCCCCGCCGCATCGCGGACCTGGGCCCGGCCCTCCAGGGCGCGGGATTGTGGGTGCACGTGGCCCTAGCCATTCTCGGCAACGCCGCCTTCGCCCTGACCTTCTGCGCGGGGCTCATGTACATCCTGCAAGAGCGCCAGCTCAAGTCCCGTCACATTGGACGCATGCACTTCCGGCTGCCCTCGCTGGAACTCTTGGATGACGTCAGCCTGAAATCGCTCCTCTTCGGCTTCCCGTTGCTCACGCTGGCGCTCATCACCGGCTCCATCTGGGCCGAGCACACGCGCGGCTCTTTCCTGCCCCTGTACGGGCGGGAGACCTGGTCCATCCTGAGCTGGGTGATCTTCGGCGGCTTGCTGTACGCCCGGCTGTCCGCAGGCTGGCGCGGGCGCAAAGCGGCCATCCTGGCGATCATCGGATTCTGCCTGGTCCTGTTCACGCTGATCGGTATCAGCCTGCTCAGGACGGGGCGGGTCCTGTAGGCGCTTCCGGTTATCCGGCCATGGAAATCCTGGTTGTCGGTTTGAATCACAAGACGGCGCCGATCGAACTCCGTGAGCGACTCAACGTACCGGGGGAGGATCTCCCCAAGCCGCTCGAGATGATGGGGGAGTCGCCGGACCTCGTGGAGCGGATGCTGGTGGCCACCTGCAACCGGGTCGAGGTCTACGCGATCACGGAGGGTCGCGCCGAGGCGGCGGCCGAGACGATCACCGACTGCCTGGCCGCGTACCGGAACGTTGCCAAGACGGAGTTCGTGCACACGCTGTACATCTACACCGCCGCGGACGCGGTGCGGCACGTGTTCCGCGTCGCCTCCAGCCTCGATTCCATGGTGGTGGGGGAGCCGCAGATCCTCGGCCAAGTCAAGGCCGCCTACTCCATCGCCCAGGCCCGGGAGGCCACCGGCATCATCCTGAACAATCTCATGGAACAGGCGTTCCATGTGGCCAAGCGGGTGCGAAGCGAGACGGGCATCGCCGCCTCGGCCGTGTCCGTGTCCTCGGCCGCGGTCGAGTTGGCGCGGAAGATCTTCGGCGATCTCACCGGCCGGTCCGTGCTCATCCTCGGCGCCGGCGAGATGGCGGAACTGGCGCTGCGCCACCTGGTGGATGACGGCGTCCGGTCGGTCCTGGTGGCGAACCGGAGCTACGATCGGGCGGTCACCCTGGCGCGGCAGTTCGACGGCCGGGCCGTGACCTTCGAGGGCTTCCGCCAGGAGATGGTGGGGGCCGACATCGTGATCAGCGCCACCAGCGCGCCGCACGTGATCCTCAAGAAGGAGGACATGCAGGCCATCATCCTGCAGCGCCGCCACCGGCCGATCTTCCTGATCGACATCGCCGACCCGCGCGACATCGACCCCGGCTGCAACGAGGTGGACAACGTCTATCTCTACAACATCGACGACCTGCAGTCGGTGGTGGAGGCCAACCTGAAGGAGCGGCGGCGGGAGGCGGAGCGCGCCGAGGTGATCATCGACCGGGAGGTCGGGGTGTACCTGAACTGGCTGCGCTCGCTGGACGTGGTCCCCACCATCGTCTCCCTCCGGCAGCGGGTGGAGGAGATCCGCGGCGCCGAATTGCAGAAGGCCCTGGGCCGGATGGGGGATCTCACGCCCGAGCAGCGCGAGGCCGTCACGGCCATGAGCCAGGCCATGGTGAACAAGATCCTCCACCAGCCGATGACGGAACTGAAACGACGTGCGGCCCTCCAGGATGGCCACCTATATACCAGCGTGTTGCGCCGCCTCTTCGGACTGGAGGAGAGACAGAAGTGACCCGGGCAGAAGGGCCGAGGGCCGCGAGCCGAGAGCCGAGGCCCGACCCCCGGTCCCCGGTCCCTGGTCCCCGGTCCCTGGTGATCGGGACGCGGGGGTCTCAGCTCGCCCTGTGGCAGGCGAATCACGTGGCGGAACGGCTGCGCGCGGCCTTTCCCGATCTCACGGTCGAGCTCCAGACGATCAAGACGACGGGCGACAAGATCCTGGACGTGCCGCTGGCCCAGGTCGGAGGCAAGGCCCTCTTTGTCAAGGAGATCGAGGAGGCCCTGCTGGGACGCCGGGTGGACCTGGCGGTCCACAGCATGAAGGATGTTCCGACCGACCTGCCCGCCGGCCTCGACATCGTGGCCATCACGGAACGCGAGGACCCTCTCGACGTCCTGATCTCCCGGACGGGCGCCCGGTTCACGGATCTCCCTCGGGGAGGGCGGGTGGGCACCAGCAGCCTGCGGCGCCAGGCCCAGCTGCTCCACCATCGGCCCGACCTGACCATCGTTCCCCTGCGGGGGAACCTGGACACCCGCCTTCGCAGGCTCGACAGCGAAGGGCTGGATGCCATCGTCCTGGCGGCGGCCGGCGTCAAGCGGTTGGGTTGGACGGATCGGATCACCGAGGCCCTTGCACCTGAGGTGTGCCTTCCGGCCATCGGCCAGGGGGCCCTGGGGATCGAGATGAAAGCGCCGAGCGCCGGGTACCCGCCAGAGGCGGGTGGCCGAGAGCCAAGCATTCTGCGGATCGTGCACAGCCTTGACCATTTCGAGACCCATGTGGCGGTCCTAGCGGAGCGGGCTTTCCTGCGGCGCCTGGAAGGCGGCTGCCAGGTCCCCTTCGCGGCCCACGCCAGGATCTCGAGGGACCGCGTTCTCATCCGAGGCCTGGTCGCGATGCCGGACGGCAAGCAATTGGTTGCAGGCGAACAGCATGGACTCCTCCGCGAGGCCGAGGCCGTGGGGATCGCCCTGGCGGAGGATCTGCTCGGTCGCGGGGCCGCCGAGATCCTGCGCGCCGTTCTCGGACGGGCCTGACCCCTGGCGGTGATATGAGGGTGGGAAGCGTGGGCGAGACACCCGGAAAGGTCTATCTCATCGGGGCGGGGCCGGGGGACCCGGGCCTCTTCACGCTCAAGGGGAAGCGCTGCCTGGAAGAGGCAGACGTGGTGGTGTACGACTACCTCGCCAATCCCCGGCTGCTCCGCTACGCGAAGCCCGGCGCCGAGCTGATCTACGTGGGCAAGCAGGCGGGCCAGCATACTCTCGCCCAGGAGGAGATCGGCCGCCTCCTGGTGGCGCGAGCCAGCGAGGGGAAGGTGATCGCTCGCCTCAAGGGAGGTGATCCCTTTATCTTCGGCCGCGGGGCGGAGGAGGCCGAGGAACTGGCGACCGCCGGCATCCCCTTCGAGGTGGTGCCCGGCGTGACCGCGGCCGTGGCGGCGCCCGCCTACGCCGGGATCCCCCTCACGCACCGGGATTTCAGCTCGACGGTGGCCTTCATTACGGGCCACGAGGACCCCGCGAAGGAAGAGACCGACATCGCCTGGGACAAGATCGCCACCGGGATCGGGACGCTGGTCTTCTTCATGGGGGTCGGCCAGCTCCCCGAGATCGTGGCGAAGCTCACGCGGCATGGCCGCTCGCCGTTGACACCGGCGGCCGTCATCCGCTGGGGGACGCGGGCCGAGCAGGAGGTGGTGACGGGCACGCTGGCCGATCTCCCGGAGAAGTGCCGGGGGATGAAACCGCCGGCCCTCATCGTGGTGGGCGAGGTGGTGGCGCTCCGGGAGAAGCTCCGCTGGCTCGACGCACTGCCCCTGGCGGGAAAACGAATCCTGATCACGCGGGCGCGGGAGCAGGCCAGCAGCCTGGCCCAGGCCCTCGAGGCGGCCGGGGCCGAGGTCGTCGAGTTCCCCACCATCGCCATCGCGGCGCCGGAGAGCTGGGCGCCCCTGGACGCGGCCATCCAACGGCTGCGCGAGTACCGGTGGGTCATCTTCACGAGCGTGAACGGGGTGCGGTTCTTCTGGGAGCGGCTGAAGATGGCCGGCCGCGATGCCCGCGACCTCTCCGGGATCACGGTCTGCGCCATCGGTCCCGCGACAGCGGGAGCGGTCCAGTCGCTGGGCATCCGGGCCGACATCGTTCCCGCCGAGTTCAAGGCCGAGTCCCTGGTCGAGGCCATCGGCACCATCGCCGGGGCCGAGGGTCTGCGCGGCTCCCGGGTCCTCCTCGTGCGGGCCGCAAAAGCCAGAGAGGTCGTGCCGGAAGAACTCAGGCGGCGCGGCGCCCGGGTGGACGTCGTGCCGGCCTATCGCACGGTGAAAGGCGCCGCGGACGCCGAGGGCGTCCGGGGCATGCTCCGGGAGGGGAAGATCCACGTCGTTACGTTCACCAGCTCATCGACGGTGAAGCATTTCCTGGACCTCGTGGGCGACGACGCGAGGGAACTCCTGAAGGGCGTCGCCGTCGCCAGCATCGGCCCCATCACCGCCGAGACCGCCGCCCGGCACGGAATCGCCAGCCACGTCGTGCCCGAAAACTACACGATCCCGGCCCTGACCGACGCGCTGGTGAAACACTTCCGGAGTCACCGCCCCTGACCAGTATCCCCTACCGCGAATCCCTCTGCCCCTTTTCCCTTGACAAGTGCTGAATTTTACAGGTATTCCTGAGCCCCGCAGAGTCTTTTTCCCGGTGCTGCGGGCAGGCGCAGCGCCGGTTTTCGTTTCTGGAATAGATTCTGCACTAGTTAAGATTCTTGCGTATTCATTCGGAAAGGACGCAGCCGTGGCGGTTCCCGTCCTCGACCTGAAGGCCCAATACCAGCACATCCGGCAGGCGATAGACGACGCGGTCCGTTCTGTCCTGGAGAGCGGGCAATTCGTCCTGGGGCCCAACGTCCGGGCGCTGGAGGCAGACCTGGCCGCATGCCTCGGAGTTACCCGGGCCATCGCGCTCGCCTCCGGAACGGACGCCCTGCACCTGGCGCTCCGCGCCCTGGAGATCGGGGCGGGAGACCTTGTGCTGACCTCTCCCTTCACCTTCGTGGCCACCGCGACGGCCATCTCTTACACGGGGGCCCGACCGGTCTTCGCCGACATCCACCCCGGGTCCTTCGCGCTGCACCCCGATCGGGCGGCGGAATACCTCGCGGGCAAGGGCCCCGGCGTAAAGCCCGAGGGACGCGTGAAGGCCGTCCTGCCCGTCCACCTGTACGGTCTCCCCGCCGACATGGATCCCCTGCTCCGAATCGCCCGGGAACACCGGCTGCGTGTGGTGGAGGATGCGGCGCAGGCGATCGGCGCGGAGTACCGCGGGCGGCGGGTGGGCGGTCTGGGGGACGTGGGCTGCTTCAGCTTCTACCCGACGAAGAATCTCGGCGCCTTCGGCGACGGAGGGCTGGCTACGACGCAGGATCCCGCCCTCGCCGAGCGCATCCTCCGGCTGCGGGTCTACGGCGGGCGGGACCGGTACGTCCATGAGGAACTGGGGTTCAACAGTCGCCTGGACGAGATCCAGGCTGCCATCTTGCGGGTCAAGCTCCGATTCCTCCCGGAGTGGAACGCCCGGCGGCGCGCCATCGCCGCCCGGTACCGGGAAGGCTTGGCGGGCCTCCCGATGGGCTTGCCGGCCGAATCGCCGGACTCTCTCCACGTCTATCACCAGTTCACGATCCGCGTCCCGGATCGCGACACGGTGCAGCGGCGTCTTCACGAGTTGGGCGTCCGGACGGCGGTCTACTACCCCATTCCCCTCCACCTGCAGCCCATGTATCGCCACCTGGGTTACCGGGCGGGCGATTTCCCCGAGGCGGAGCGGGCGGCCCGGGAGGTCCTCTCTCTCCCCATCTACCCGGAGCTGACGGACGCCCAGGTGGACGAGGTGGTGGAGGCGTGCAAGCGATCCGTCTGAGCCAGTGCAAGAGCAAAGGGGTGCATCCATGAGCGACCTGGCGGGGACGATCCTGGTCACGGGCGGCATGGGCTTCATCGGGTCGAACTTTATCCGCCACATCCTCTCCTCCCATCCGGCCGTCCGGATCGTGAACCTCGACAAGCTGACCTATGCCGGAAACCCCCACAATCTGGTCGATCTCGCGGGCGACCGGCGGTACGTCTTCGTCCGCGGGGACATCTGCGACGAGAAGGCGGTGGGCGACGTCCTGGAGACTCAGCGGGCGGAGATTATCGTCCACTTCGCCGCCGAGTCTCACGTGGATCGTTCCATCCACCAGGCCGACGATTTCATCCGGACGAACGTCCAGGGCACGCGGGTCCTCCTGGATGCGGCCCGCCGCGCGAAAATCGCGCGGTTCCTCCACATCTCCACGGATGAGGTCTACGGCAGCCTCCCCGCAACGGGCGCCTTCACCGAGGAATCGCCCCTGCTCCCCAACAGTCCCTACGCCGCGAGCAAGGCTGGGGGCGACGTGCTCGCCCGGGCGTATCATGTGACGTACGGCCTGCCGGTCATCATCACCCGAACGTGCAACAACTACGGCCCCTACCAGTTTCCCGAGAAGTTCATCCCACTGATGATCGTCAACGCCCTGCGGGAGGTGCCGCTCCCCATCTACGGCGACGGCCTGTACGTGCGGGAGTGGCTGCACGTGGAAGATCACTGTCGTGCTCTGGCGCGAATCCTGGCAATCGGCCAGCCCGGAGAGGTATACAATATCGGGAGCGGAGCCGAGCGGGTCAACCTGGACGTCGCCCGGCAGATCCTGGTCCTCACTGGACGAGCCGAGTCCCTCCTTCGGCACGTGAAGGATCGGCTCGGCCATGACCGGCGCTACGCCCTGGACTGGACCAAGATCCGCCGGCAACTGGATTGGACGCCGGCCATCCCCTTTGCCGAAGGACTCCGCCAGACGGTGGAGTGGTACCACGCCCATGCGGCGTGGTGGCAAGAGATCCTCACCGGCGAGTATCGCGCGTATTACGCGCGACAATACGGCGAGCGCACCCCATGAGTGATTCGCGACGGAGGACCAGCGCAGGGGACAGCTTGGCCCTGTTGGGCGGGCAACCGGTCCGGGAGCGCATGCTTCCCTACGGCCGTCCGGAGGTGGACGAGACCGACATCCAATCTGTCGTGGACGTCCTGCGCGGGGACTGGCTCACCAACGGGCCCGCCGTCTCCCGGTTCGAGGAGACCTTTGCAGAGATCGTGGGCGCACGGTTCGCCGTGGCCGTGAGTTCGGGCACGGCCGCGTTGCATGCTGCCGCATATGCGGCCGGAATCGGGCCCGGGGATGAAGTCATCACCTCGCCCCTCACGTTCCTGGCGTCGGCGAACTGCATCCTGTACTGCGGGGGGAAGCCGGTCTTCGCCGACGTGGATTCCGGGACGTTGAACCTAGATCCGGCCGCGGTGGAAGCGGCCCTCACGCCCCGGACGAAGGCCATCCTGCCGATCCACTTCGCCGGCCTTCCCTGCGACATGGCGGCCATTCACGCCATCGCCCGCGCCCGCAACCTTGTCGTCATCGAGGATGCCGCCCACGCCCTGGGGGCAGAGATCGCCGGCCGGCGGATCGGCGGCCTGAGCCCTCTCACCACCTTCAGCTTTCACCCGGTGAAGCACATCACGACCGGCGAGGGCGGGATGGTGACGGGGAACGAGCCGGCGCTGGCCGATCGGCTCCGGCGATTCCGCAACCATGGAATCGATCGCGAGGTCAGGGAGCGGCAGGCCACCACGCCTGCGGCGTGGCGCCAGGACATGGTGACCTTCGGGTTCAACTACCGCCTCAGCGACGTCCACAGCGCCCTGGGCGTCTCCCAGTTGCGCCGGCTGGACGCCCGGCTCAAGCGCCGCGAGGAGATCGCGGGCCGATACCGGGAGGCCTTTGCCGCCCTCCCGGAGGTGACCGTGGCCCCCACGCGCCCGGGGATGCGCCATGCCTGGCACATCTATCCCCTCCAAGTGAACCGGGAGCGGCTGCGCCAGGACCGCGAGGCGATCTTCCAGGCGCTCCGGGCCGAGAACATCGGGGTGAGCGTGCACTACCGGCCGGTCCACCTGCATCCATACTACCGGGAGCACCTGGGGACCGGCCCGGGGGACTGCCTGGCGGCCGAGGCGGCCTTCGAGCGCCTCCTCACCCTGCCCCTTTTTCCGGGGATGAGCGACGCGGACGTGGCGGACGTCATCGCGGCCGTCGAGAAGGTGATTCGATGGGCTCGGCGATGACCATCGCTGTCGGGAGAGAGGACGCCGTCGAGGGGACGTGCCCGATGTGCGAATCATCACGCTGGATTATCCGAGAGGCGGAGAGCCGCCTGCTTCGGATGCCGCCCGGGACGATCATCCGAACCTGTAGGGGCTGTGGCCTATCTGTCCGGACGCCGCTTCCCCTCGGGCGTGATGCTGCAGCACCCTACGACGGGGAATACTACCACCAGTATCAGGTGGTCGGTCGAGAGGCTCCCGCCACGCTGGTCGCGGCCCTCCCTCTTCTCGAACCGGCAGCCGGTCCGGGTCGCCTGCTAGAGATCGGCTGCGGCCTCGGCAGCTTCCTCGCGCGCGCCAAGGAGCGGGGGTGGGACGTGCAAGGCGTTGAGATATCACCCTGGGCTGCGGCACAGGCAAGACAAGCTTCCTGCGTTCCCGTCCTGATCTCACGCGCTGAAGCCCTGCCACTTCACACTGGCTCCTTTGATGCCGTGGTATCCCATCACGTATTCGAGCACCTGCCAGACCCCTTTCAAGCCTTGCGGGAAAGTCGGCGGGTCTGTCGCACCGGCGGTCGCTTGCTATTGGTCCTCCCGAACGAGCTTCACCATCTCTTCTTTCGGTGGGCCCTCAGCGCCCAGCAAAGCCCGCCGAAGGGTGATTCGCCCGTTGCGAAGCTGGGGCGCTGGTTGGCTTACCAAACTGCCATTCCACCCCGGGATTCGAGCCATCTCTTCTTCTTTCACCCGAGCGTCCTGCGCCGGGCGGCCACGATCAACGGGTGGCACCCGCTTCGGATGGCCACATATCGGATCCAGCGAGACACCATGAGCGGGTATGCCCTCGGAGGTCTGTTAAAAACCGGTCTCTATGCGCTGGAACGCTGGCTGAAACGAGGACCGGAGATGGCGCTGCTGGCAGAGGCACGGGATCCGACTCGATGAGGGAGTGATGGGTGCGTGCGGCTCCGAGATCGGTCCCATTTTCCGGATAGACCGCAGGCGATCTCTCTGATCGCCGAGGACACTCGGGTGCAAGAGATCTACGACGATCGATCGGACATGCTGACCACCTCGGTGGAGACATTCACCGTGCGGCTGGTGGTGGCAGCCTTGGGTGTGGGAATCAGCATCCTGATCGCGCGAGCGCTGGGCCCTGAGGGACGGGGTGCCTATGTGTACCCGACGGTGCTGGCCAGCCTGCTGATAACAACACTCCACGCCAGCCTGGAGCAGGCGAATGTCCACTTGTTCAGCGGACGCCAGTTCTCCCTGCGCGACCTCGCCGCCAACAGCGGCCTCGTGGCTTCCGTTGTGGCTGGGATCAGTCTGCTGGTCACAGGACTGCTCTTCGTGCTCCGACCGAGCGGGACCGCAGCCGTGCCGCCGTACGTCCTGCTCGCCGCGTTGATGGTGGTCCCCTTCACTATCCACCAAATCTACCTCACCGGCCTGCTTCAGATCACGCACCGCATCGGCGTGGCCAACCGGGTGGCCCTGGTCTCGGCGGGCGCCCAGGCCGGCGCCATCGGCGTTCTTTTCGTCACCGGCAGGCTTACCGTTCTCGCAGTCGTCCTTGTCGCCTCCGGGGTTGGGATCTTGCACTGGGCTCTGACGGCTAGGGTCCTAGGCGGAGTGTGCCGCCTGCAACCCCAGTATATCCCGGACCTATTTCGCCGGGCGTTGCGGTTTGGGCTGGGACTCCATCTCGGGCTGGTGATGCTGTTCCTCCAGCTTCGAGCGGACGTCTTCTTGCTCGAGCGGTTCTCGGGGTTCGCGGCAGTAGGTATCTACTCTTTAGCGGTCATGCTGGCGGAATCCATCTGGATGGTGACGGATGCGGTGGCAGTCGCATGCCTCCCTCATCAGGTCGATGCCTCCACGAATGAGGCGGGGCGCATCACTCTCCGAGCGTGCCGCTTCAATATCCTCCTGGCACTCCTTGGCGCGGCAGGGCTGGCCCTGGCCTCCTATCCCATCGTCCGGCTCTTCTACGGGGCGCCCTTCCTCCCGGCCATCCCGGCGTTGCTTGCCCTCTTGCCCGGGGTGGTCTGTTACAGTGCCCAACGCGTCTGCGGCGCTTATCTCTTGCGCCTGAACTGTCCGCTCCGGATGTCGGCCATTCTGGGGGGCGCGGTCATCGTGAACCTGGGCCTCAATCTCCTCTGGATTCCCCGCTGGGGGATCGTGGGGGCCGCCTTGGCCTCTACGGCATCTTACGCTCTCAGCGCGACGCTGTTTGTGGCCTGGGCAGTCCGGGTGAGCGGCCTCGGCCTAAAAGAGGCCGTGGCCTGGGCCCCGGAGGACAGCCGGGCGATTCGCCGCGCCCTGTCCTTGCGGGCAGGCCACTGAAGCCGATCCGGACTTGTCTGGAGATCTCCCTCCGCCTTCCGGGCGGAGGCAGGATGCAGGGGCGGCCCTCTCGCCTCGAGGTTGCCGGGCCATTCCTCAGGGCTCGCGTGCGATGAACCGCGGCACCCTCCCGCTTTCTGCGGTGGGGTGGCCAAAGGCCCCGATAGGTGGGAGGCCGAAGAGCGTGATTCCGGAGATGACGGCGCAAACAAGACACTCCGCCTCGACGGACCAGCTGCGGATCTGCCTGTGCGTATCGCTGTTTCGCCCGGCCATCGGGGGGGCGGAGAGGCAGGCGGAGCAATTGGCTCGAGCACTCACGGCCCGGGGCCATCGGGTCACCGTGGTCACGCAACGCTTGCCCGGGACACTGCCGCAGGAGGAGCTGGACGGAGTGCGCGTCGTTCGGGCGATCCGAACTCTCAAGCGCGGGCCCCTCTACGGCCTGACGTACGTGCTCAGTCTGACCTGGTATCTGCTCCGCCACCGGCGCTCTTTTGACCTGATCCAGGCGACCTACCTCTACCTCGACGCGTTCGCCGCCGTGGCGCTTCGCCCGCTCCACGGCAGGCCGGTGATCCTCCGGCCGGCGTGCGGGGGAGTGTACGGAGACCTCGCGCGACTGCCAACGCACCGCTTCTGGCCGCTGTGGCCCCGCCTGGATCGTCCGGTGCATGCCTTATTGCTTCGGACCTTTCGCCGCGCCGATGCGGTGGTGGCTCTTGGTGGCGAGCTCGCCCAAGAGCTTCGAGCCGCCGGTTTTCCCGTAACGCGGATTATCCGAATTCCGAATGGCGTGGATCATCGCCGCTTCGCTCCGGCGGATGCGACGATCCGCCGTGCACGGCAGGCGGCGCTCGGCCTGACGGGTTCGGTCCTCACCTTCGTCGGCCGCCTGCACGAGCAGAAGAACCTACCAATCCTGTTGCGCGCGACGGCTGAGCTTCGGGGAGCATGGCCGGGGCTGCATCTCCTGCTGGTCGGAGAAGGGCCGGAGCGGGAATCACTGTGCCGCCTGGTTGCGGAACTCGGCCTGCAGGATCATGTGACCTTCACAGGGAGCAGCGCTGATGTTGCTCCCTTCCTGTGTGCCACAGACGTTTTCGTCCACCCATCAAGAGCGGAAGGCATGCCCGGGGCGCTCTTGGAGGCGATGGCGGCCGGGCTGGCCTGCGTGGCCACCCGTATCGGGGGCACAGTGGACGTCATCACCGATGGCGTGGATGGAATCCTCGTAGAGCCGGGGGATGTTGGAGGGATGGTCGCGGCTATTGCCCGGCTTCTGGGCGACCCGGCGCTGCGGGGTCGCTTGGCAGCCGCGGCCCGTCAGACGGTGGAGACTCGTTTCACCATCGAAGAGGTCGCGTCGCGCTACGCGACGCTCTACGGCCGCCTGCTTGAGGCATGGCGCTCTCCCCGGAACAGAGGAGCAGAGGCATGGGATTGACGTTGGACGGGGTGCTGGCTTGCCCACAGTGCAGGAGCGGACTCCCGGGTTTCGATCGATGGCCTCCGGAGGGCCTCCAGTGCGTGGGCTGCGGAGCCGCTTTCCCCGTCATTCGTGGCATCCCTCGGTTCGTGGAGTCGGACGCCTACGTCTCGTCCTTTAGCTTCGAGTGGAACCGGCACAGGAAGACCCAGCTCGACGACGCGACCAGCCGGGAGTCGGAGGACACCTTCCGGGAGAAGACCGGCCTCACGCCGGAGCAGGTCGCGGGCCGCCTCGTTCTCGACGTGGGGTGCGGGATGGGCCGGTTCGCGGACGTCGTCAGCCGCTGGGGCGGGAGCGTGATCGGCATCGACCTGAGCCTGGCGGTCGAGGCCGCCCACGCCAATCTGGGCAACCGGGAGAACGTGCGGATCCTCCAAGCGGATCTGTTCCGCCTCCCCTTCCAGCCGGGGGTGTTCGATATCGTTTACAGCATCGGGGTCCTGCACCACACCCCGGATTGCGAGAAGGCCTTCCAGCAACTCGTTCCCTTTGTTCGACCCGGTGGGCGTATCTGCGTCTGGGTCTACGGAAAAATGGGGCTGTGGGAGCGCTTCTCCCGGCTGTATCGCAAGCTGACGGTCCGGATGCCCCGGCGGCTGCTCCACGCCCTGTGTCACCTGGCGATCCCATGGTATCACGTCTGCCGGCTTCCGCTAATCGGCCCGCTCCTCTGGACCCTCTTTCCCATCAGCCGGCATCCCAACCCCGACTGGCGGGTCCTCGACACCTTCGATTGGTACTCGCCGCAGTACCAGTCGCTCCACACCTTTCCCGAAGTGTACCGCTGGTTCCAGGCGGAAGGTTTGGTGGACATCACGCTCTTCAATATCCCGGTCGCCCTGGCCGGCACGCGACCTGGGCAGGGTTGAGAGGATGGCATATCCTTCGGTCTGCATGTTGAGCGCCTCCTTCGCACCGACGTTGGGAGGCACGGAGCGGCAGTGTCAACTCCTCAGCAGGTGGTTGGCGGGAGCCGGCGTACCGGTGGCTGTCCTGACGCCCTCAGGAGGGCGTGGGACCGAGATGCCCCGGTTCCCTTTCCCCGTGCACCGGCTGGGACGGAAAGGGCTCGGATACGTCCTGCTGGGCGCCTGCTGGCTGGCAGCTTGCGGGCGACAGTTCACAGTCCTCCACGCCCACCAGGCGCTTTCGCCGGCACTGGCCGCTGTTCTCGCCAAGCGGCTGAGGCCGCGGTGCCGGGTGGTGGTAAAAGTGGCCTGCAGCGGCGCCTGGAGCGATTTCCGGCTGGCGCAGGATCGGCCGTTGTACCGACGCCGGATGGCCCTGCTCCGTGAGGTGGATCGGTTCGTGGTCCTGAACCGGGAAAGTGCCGCGGAGCTGCAGGCGGCGGGGCTGGGGCAAGTGCCGGCTTCGCTCGTGCCGAACGGGGTGGACACCCAGCATTTCGCCCCAGTGGGGACTGCCGAGCGGGCGGCCCTGCGCGGGAGTCTTGGTTTCCCGACGGACGAGGCCGTTGCTCTCTTCGTGGGCCGCCTGGAGCGGCGGAAAGGCCTGGACATTCTCTTCACGGCGTGGGCCCATCTGATGAGACGCTCGGGGGCGCCGCGGCTGTTGATCGCGGGCCCTGGCGAGACGGGCCCGTGGATCCGGGAGGCGCGGGCCCATGGGGTGGAGGGCGCGGTCACTTTCCTGGGGGGTCGTACCGATGTGGCTGAGTTGTACCGCGCCGCGGATTTTCTTGTCTTCCCGTCCCGGGCAGAAGGGTGCCCTAACGTCGTCCTGGAGGCCATGGCCTCCGCCCTCCCTGTGGTAGCTACAGATGTGGCAGGTAACCGGGAGGTGGTGGGGGAGGACGGCAAGGCGGGCTGGCTCGTGTCGTCAGAGAACCCCGCCGCACTGGCGGATGCGGTGGCGACATTGACGGCATTCCCCGCGCTGCGCGGGGAGATCGCCGCAGTGGCACGGGAGAGAATCTTGGAGCGATTCGACGTTGATCGCGTGGGGGCGCAATACCTGTCCCTGTACCAGGAACTCCTCGGATGATCGGATGACAGGATGAGACCTGGCTGGACGGAATCGGCATGCTCTGGACCTTGCTGAAGTATCGCGTGGTGGATTGAGATGTGCGGCATCGGCGGCAAGGTCTACTTCGATCCGGGACGCCCCGTGGAGCGCGAGGTCCTGGAGCGGATGAACGCCGTTCTGGCCCATCGCGGTCCGGACGATTCCGGGATCTACTGCGGCGGGTCGATCGGTTTGGCCCACCGGCGTCTCAGCATCATCGATCTCAGCCCCGCCGGCCACCAGCCGATGTCGAACGAGGACGGCACGATCTGGATCGTCTTCAACGGGGAGATTTACAATTTCCAGGACCTCCGGCCCGACCTCGTGCGACGGGGCCACCGGTTCCGCTCTCGCACCGACACGGAAGTGATCCTCCACCTCTACGAGGAACACGGGGTCGGCTGCCTGGAGTTCCTCCGGGGCATGTTCGCCTTCGCCATCTGGGACGCCCCCCGGCGCCAGCTCTTCCTGGCCCGCGACCGCCTGGGGAAGAAGCCCCTGTGCTACCAGCAGGACACCGAGGCCTTCCGCTTCGCGTCGGAGGCCAAGGCCATTCTCCAGGATCCGGGGGTCGAGGCGCGGCCGGACCCGGCCGGGATCTCCCACTACCTGACCTACGGGTACGTACCCAGCCCGGGCTCGGCCTTCCAGGGGATGCGGAAGCTCCCGCCGGCCCACTACCTCCTCTGCCACGACGGGAGGGTGGAGGTGACCCGCTACTGGCGGCTCCGCCGCGACCGGAAGCTCGTGCATTCCGAAGAGGAATGGTGCCAGGAGATCCGGACCCACCTCGAGGAGGCGGTCCGCATCCGGTTGATCAGTGACGTCCCTCTGGGGGCGTTCCTGAGCGGCGGGATCGACAGCAGCGCCGTCGTGGCCATGATGAGTCACGCCGCTGGCGTGATCAAGACGTTCTCCATCGGCTTCGACGAGCCGGAGTACGACGAGCTCCGCTACGCCCGCCTCGTGGCCGAACGGTTCGGCACCGAGCATCACGAGCTGGTGGTCCGGCCGGATGCGGCGGCCGTCCTGCCCAAGCTCACCTGGCACTACGACGAGCCCTTCGGGGATTCGTCCGCGGTGCCCACGTATTACGTGGCCCAGATGACGCGGCGCTATGTGACCGTGGCCCTGAACGGGGATGCGGGGGACGAGAACTTCGGCGGCTACGACCGGTACGTGGCGAACCTCCTGGCGGCGTCCTTCGACCGCTGGCCCGGCGCCGGGCTCTTCCGGCGCGCCATCCGCTGGGGGCTCCGCCTCTGGCCGCAGGGCGGCCGGCGGACGAGCCTTTTCACCCGCGGGCGCCGCTTCCTGGACGGTTTGACCGAGGTGCCGGAGCGCCGGTACGCGCGCTGGTTCTGCCACTTCTACGGCGACCGGAAGGACGAGCTGTTGAGCCCCGAGTTTCGCGCCAGCCTGGATGGGGCCGACGCCCTGGATCTCTTGCTGGCGGCCTATCGCGAGAGCGACGCCCCCGACTTCGTGGATGCCACGCTGGGCGTGGACGCGGCCCTCTACCTGCCGGATGATCTGCTGGTCAAGGTGGATATCGCCAGCATGGCCCATTCCCTGGAGGCCCGCTCTCCCTTCCTGGATCACGAGTTCATGGAGTTCGCGGCCACCATCCCCTCCAACCTCAAGGTGCGGGGCCGGACGAAGAAGTACATCCTGAAGCGTGCCCTGGCGGATCTTCTGCCCAAGGAGATCCTCCACCGTCCGAAGATGGGATTCGGCGTCCCTATCGACCACTGGCTGCGCCACGAGCTTCGGGAGCTGGCCTACGACACCCTTCTCGGGCCACGCGGTCTCGCCCGGGGGTACTTCCGGCGCGGGACCGTGCAGCGGCTCCTGGACGAGCATGTTGGCGAGAAGGCCAACTGGCACTACCTGCTTTGGACGCTCTTAATGTTGGAGTTGTGGCATCGGACCTACGTGGACGGGGATGGGGCGCTGGCCGCGTCGCGGCGGGCCGGGTGAGACGCCATGCCCGTAACGAGGGGAGGATGAGATGCCGCGCTATTTGATCACGGGAGGCGCCGGATTCATCGGCGCGAACCTGGCTCACGCCCTCGTGGCGCGCGGCGAGTCGGTCCGCATCCTGGACGACTTCTCCACGGGACGGCCCGAAAATCTTGGCGGGATCGAGGACCGGATCGAGATCCTGCGGGGCGACCTCCGCGATCCCGCGGTCGTGGCCCGGGCCGTCCGGGGGACCCAGGTCATCCTCCACCAGGCGGCCCTCAATTCCAACCCCCGGTCCATCCAGGAGCCGGGGCCGACCAACGCCGTGAACGTGGGCGGAACCCTCCTCCTGTTGGAGGCGGCGCGGGCGGCCGGCATCCGGCGGGTGGTGTACGCCTCCTCCTCCTCGGTGTACGGGGACACACCGGGTCTGCCCAAGACCGAGGAGATGCCCCTCTCGCCCAAGGCCCCCTACGGGGTCTCGAAGCTCGCGGCCGAGTACTACTGCCGCGTCTTCACCCAGGTGTACGGCCTCCCGACGGTGAGCCTCCGCTACTTCAACGTCTTCGGCCCGCGCCAGCATCCGGACTCGGAGTACGCGGCCGTCATCCCCCGCTTCCTCCGGCGGATGCTGGCGGGGGAGCGGCCCGTAATCTTCGGGGACGGAGAGCAGTCGCGGGACTTCACGGCCGTGGAAAACGTCGTGGCGGCGAACCTCCTGGCGGCCGAAACGACGCGCGGCATCGGTGACTTCTTCAACGTGGCCTGCGGGCAGACGAGCACCTTGAACCAGCTCGTGGCCTGGCTCAATCAATTACTGGGGACCGACCTTTCGCCGATCTACGAGCCGCCGCGGCCCGCCGACATCCGCCACTCCTATGCCTCCATCCGGAAGGCGGAAACGCTGCTCGGCTACCAGCCGATCCTGGAAGTGCAGGAAGGCCTACGACGGACCGTCGAATGGTTCAAGCGGCACGAGTGCTGAGACCCTCCGAGCCGGAGGGACATCCCGCGGGCTCGGCAGCGGGTGCGTCGGCGCGCCCCATCCCTCTGCTTTTCCTGGTGACAAACTTCGACCGGGGTGGCGCCGAGAGGATCCTCACCCGCTGGGCCAAGGGGCTGCCCCGGAAGAAGTACGCCGTCCAGGTGGCGGCCATGCAGGGCCGAACGCAAGCGGTGAGGCAGGCGCTCGCACAAGCAGGCATCCCCGCGCACGATTTAGGAATGACGTGGAAGGGTGACCTCCGGGTCGCGGTCCGGCTAGCCCAGCTCTTGAGACGGGAGCGGATTCAGGTCCTCGTGACCTTCCTGTTTCATCCGACGCTGCTGGGACGGCTCATGGGGTCGCTGTGCGGCGTGCCCATTCGAGTCTCATCGGAACGAACCATGGCCTCGGAGAGCAGAGTCCGGCGAACGCTGAACCGGTGGACGGTGGGGCTGGCCACCCACGTGGTGGCGGTCTCAGACCGGGTCGCGGCCTATGCGGCCCGCGAGTTCCGGATCCCACCGGACCGGCTGACGACCATTTGCAACGGCGTGGATCTGGACCGCTTCCGGCCGGCCCCCCGCGACGGGTTCGGCGGCGGTCCCGTGATCGGTTCCACGGCGCGCCTGCACGCTGAGAACGACCATGCCTCACTTCTCCGAGCCTTCTCGAGGGTGAGCGCGCGCTGGCCAGAGGCCGAATTGCTCCTTGTCGGCCGGGGACCAGAAGAGGCGCGGCTCAAGGCTCTGGCTGAAAATCTGGGGACGTCCACCCGCATCCACTTCGTGGGAGAGCAGGGAGACGTAGCCTCTTTCCTCCATCAAATGGACCTCTACGTGCAGCCCTCGCTGGCTGCGGGAATGCCGAACTCTGTCCTGGAGGCAATGGCGGCCGGCCTGCCCGTCGTGGCGACAGCTGTTGGCGGCACGCCGGAGGCAGTGGTGCAGGGAGAGACAGGGCTTCTCGTCCCTCCCCGCAATCCCATCGCCCTGGCTGATGCCATGCTGAAGCTCCTCGAGGACCGACGGCTGGCACAGGCCTTCGGGCGGGCCGGGCGGGCTCGGGTCGAGGCGCACTTTGGAGAAAAGTTGATGCTCCAACGAGTGGAAGCCCTCTTGGATCGGCTGGTGGAGCGTCACCTCGGCCTGACGTTCCAGCCGTCCGTGGGATGGGTGCCATGCTGACCGGCGCGGCGCAACCGCTGGGAACATCCGCAGGGACCGCGCCACCGGATCGACCCATCCGGATCGCCCGGGTGATCGCCCGACTGAACGTCGGCGGGCCGGCGCAGCACGCGATCCTGCTCACGGCCGGCCTGGACAGGACGCGCTTTCTCAGCACCCTCATCACGGGGATCGCCGGAAGGCAGGAGGGAGATCTTCTCTCCGCCGCCCGCGCCCGGGGCGTGGAGCCGGTCGTTATTCGAGAACTGGGCCCGGCGATCCGCCCGCTGCACGACCTGGTGGCCCTGGGGAGACTCGTGCGGCTCTTCCGGCGGCTTCGACCCGATATCGTGCACACCCACACAGCCAAGGCGGGGACCTTGGGCCGCCTGGCGGCGCGACTCGCGGGCGTGCCGAGGAGCGTGCATACCTTCCACGGCCATGTCCTGGAAGGCTACTTCTCCCCCGCCGCCACGTCCTTCTTCCTGCGGATCGAGCGCGTCCTGGCCCGCGCCACGGACCGGATCATCACGCTGAGCCCCCGGCTGCGCCTCGCTCTGCTCGCCATGGGGATCGGCCGGCCGGAGCAGGTGGAGGTGGTCCCGCTCGGGCTGGATCTGGACCGCTTCCTCTGGAGGCCGATGGGCCAGGCGGATCTTCGTCCATCGCTTCGCGTCCCGGCCGGGGCGCCCCTCCTGGGAATCGTGGGGCGCCTCGTGCCGATCAAGGATCACCCCACGCTTTTCCAGGCGCTGACCCTGCTTCCCGACGGGGACCAGGCGCCGCACCTCCTCGTCGTAGGGGACGGGGAGCGGCGGGAGGAGCTGCAGCAACTCGCCCACCGCCTGGGCCTGGGATCGCGCGTCCACTTCCTGGGATGGCGGGACGATCTGGAGACTATCCTGAGTGGGCTGGACGTGGTAATCTGTAGCTCGCGGAACGAGGGCACGCCGGTGGCGCTGATCGAGGCCATGGCCGCGGGGGTGCCGGTGCTCTCCACCGACGTGGGCGGGGTGGGAGACCTCGTGACGCACGGGGAGACCGGCTGGCTGGTGCCACCTGGCGATCCATCCGCTCTGGCGCGAGGAATCGAGAGACTGCTGGGAGATCCGGCCCTGCGCCGCCGCCTGGCGGGCGCGGCCCGGCCCGTGGCCCTGGAGAGGCACCACGTGAAGGGACTGATCCATCGCATGGAAACGCTGTATGCGGACGTCCTGGCGGGCAGGCAAAGCCAATGAAGAATTTCAAACTGACAACCGACAATGCAAAACCGGGAACGACAGTTGGCCGGTTGTCAGTTGTCGGTTGTCGGTTTTTCATTGAAGCAGTGAGAGGAGGAGAGTCGTGCGTGTCCTGGTGACGGGCGGCGCCGGCTACATCGGCTCGCATCTCGTGGATGCCCTGATCAAGCGGGGCGACGAGGCGCTGGTCATCGACAACCTGTCCACGGGGAAGATCGAGAACATCCGGCACCTCTTGGGCCACCCCGCCTTACATTTCATCAACGACTCCATTCTGAACGAGTCGCTCCTGGAGCGGTTCATCCCCTCCATGGACCTGATCTTCCATCTGGCCGCCGCCGTGGGTGTCCGGAACATCCTGCAGGATCCCCTGGCGGCGATCAACACGAACGTCCGGGGGACCGAGGTGGTCCTGGGCCTGGCCTTCAAGTACTGGAAGCGGCTGGTCCTGGCCTCGAGCTCGGAGATCTACGGCAAGGCGGGGCACGTCCCCTTCCGGGAGGACGACGACCGGGTGCTGGGGTCCCCCGCGGTGGCGCGCTGGTCCTATTCCATGTCCAAGGCGATCGACGAGCACTTCGCCTTCGCCTACGCCGCCAAAGGGCTGCCGGTGTCCATCCTGCGCTACTTCAATTCGTACGGCCCGCGCCTGGACGAGCGGGGCTACGGCAGCGTGGTGGCCAACTTCATCCGGCAGGCCCTGCGGGGCGAGCCCATCACGGTCCTCGGCGATGGGAAGCAGACCCGCTGCTTCACCTACATCGAGGATACGGTCGCCGGGACGCTCCTGGCCGGCGAGGTCAAGGAGGCCATCGGTGAGGCCTTCAACATCGGCAGCCCCACCGAGACCCGCATCCTGGACCTGGCGAGGCTGGTCAAGCGCCTCACCCGATCCAAGTCCCCCATCGAATTCCAGCCGTACGAGGCGTACTACGGGGAGGGATTCGAGGACACGCGGCGCCGCGTGCCGTCGGGGGAGAAGGCCAAGCGCCTGCTGGGTTTCACGCCCAGGGTGGACCTGGAGGCCGGCCTGAAGAAGACCATCGCCTGGTGCCGGGAACACTTCACCCACTGAGCACGGTGACGTTGCCAAAGGGAGCGGACGCATGAGTGGACCGCGCGTCGATTTCCCGGAGAAGGCTCGAACCAAGAACCTGACCGTGGCCGTCATCGGCCTGGGCTACGTGGGGCTGCCGCTGGCGGTCGAGTTCGCCCGCGCCGGGGTGGCCGTGCGGGGGATCGACGTCAACGGGGAGCGCGTGCAGGCCATCAACCGAGGCCAGAGCCACATCCCGGACGTCCCCAGTGCCACCCTGGCGCCCGTGGTGCACGCCGGGCGCCTCGTGGCCAGCACCGCGTACCGGGACTGCGCGGCCGCGGACGCGGCCGTGATCTGCGTGCCGACGCCCTTCACGCGCATGAAGGCGCCGGACCTCTCCTACATCGAGGCGGCCTGCACCGCCCTCGCCCCCCACGTCGGTCCGGGCAGTCTGGTGGTCCTCCAGTCCACCACGTACCCCGGCACCACCGAGGAGCTGGTGCGCCCCATCCTGGAGACGCCCGGGCGGCAGGCGGGCCGCGACTTCCTCCTGGCCTTCTCGCCGGAGCGGATCGACCCGGGCAACACCCAGTTCGGCGTCCACAACACCCCCAAGGTCGTGGGGGGCCTCGATGCCGCCTCCACCGAGGCCGCGGCCGCCCTGTTCGGGCTCCTCGTCCCGCCCGAGCAGATCCACCGGGTCTCGGGCCCCCGGGTGGCGGAGATGTGCAAGCTCCTGGAGAATATCTTCCGCAGCGTCAACATCGCCCTGGTGAACGAGCTGGCCAAGCTCTGCGACCGCATGCGGATCGACATCTGGGAGGTCATCGACGCCGCCGCCACCAAGCCCTTCGGCTTCATGCCCTTCTACCCCGGCCCCGGCGTGGGCGGCCACTGCATCCCCGTGGACCCCTATTACCTGTCCTGGAAGGCGCGGGAGTACGACTTCTACACCAAGTTCATCGAACTGGCAGCCGAGGTCAACTCCAGCATGCCCTTCTTCACCGTGAACCGGATCGCGGAGGCGCTGAACCGCCAGGGGAAGCCCCTTTTGGGCGCCCGCATCCTGGTGCTGGGCGCCGCCTTCAAGAAAGACATCGACGATCCCCGAAACGCCCCCGCCCTGGCGGTGATGAAGGTGCTCCTCGCCCGGGGGGCCGAGGTCAGCTACCACGACCCCTACGTGCCCGAGGTCTCCCTGGACGCCGGCGCCGCCCCGGCCCGCCGGCTCGCCTCGGTGCCGCTCGCCGAGGGCACCCTGGCCGCCCAGGACTGCGTCTGCCTGGCCGTGGCCCACAGCGGCTTCGACATCCCCTGGCTCATCAAGCACAGCCGGCTGCTGATGGACGCCACCGGCGTCACGCGACGATTCCCCCAGGATCGCGGGACGGTGATCCGCCTCTAGGGCCATGAGCTATCTCGCGCCGCTTCTCCTCCCCTTGTCGGTGGCGTTCGGATCGGCCTTGATCCTCACGCCCTTGTGCCGCCGGGTGGCCCTCGCTCTCGGGGTCCTGGACCGGCCGGGCGGGAAGAAGATCCACGCACAGCCGACGCCCCTCCTCGGCGGGCCGGCCATCGCCGTGGCTCACACGGCCGGCGTCCTGGCCGCCGGGCCCGTGGACCAGGTCTCGGCCACCATCCTGGTGGCCGGAGGGCTCATCCTCCTCCTGGGCATCCACGACGACCTGGATCCCCACGCCGAGGGGGTCCGCTGGTGGCTCCGCCTGCTCTTCCAGGGGTTCCTGGCGGTCTTCGTGATCTACCCGGGGATCACGCTCGGCTTCCTTCGCACCCCCTGGCTCAGCATCCCGATCATCCTGCTGTGGATCGTGGGGATCACCAACGCCTTCAACCTCCTCGACAACATGAACGGCCTGTCGGCGGGCGTGGCGGCCATCGCCGGCTTGACCTTTGCGGTCCTGGCCGCGCGCTACATCGAGGTCGGCCCCGAGCAGTTGCCCACAGCCCGCGCCGCAGCGTCGCTCGCCGGCGCGTGCCTGGGATTTTTGCCCTGGAACTTTCGATCCCGCATCTTCATGGGCGACGCGGGGAGCCTGTTCATCGGCTTTACCCTCGCCTGCCTGGCCGCCCTGGGCAGTTGGCGGAGCCCCACCGCCCCCACGTCCGTCATCATCCCGCTGCTGGTCCTGGCCTATCCCATCTTCGACACGACACTGGTGGTGGTGCTGCGCTTGCGGCGCGGGCAATCGCCAGTGGTGGGCGGCCGCGACCACTCCTCCCACCGGCTGGTCAACCTCGGGCTGGGCCGGGTCGAGGTCGTCCTGCTCATCTACCTTTTCTCCCTGTCGCACGCTCTCACGGCCCTCCTGGTCTCTTCGGTGACGCTCCGTCTCTCGCTGCTGGCGCTGGCCGGGAGCGCCAGCGTCCTTTTCATCTTCGGCATGGTCTTGCGCAAGGCGCCCGCCTGGGGGACCGGGGCCTCGAAGGAGGGGCCGAACCGTGGCCAAGAAGCTGGATAGCGTCGTCGTCCTGCTGGTAATCGTGATCCTCGGGGCGCTGATCGGCAGCGTGATCGGTGAGGTCATCGGCACCCTGGCTCCAGGCGGCTATCTGGAAAAGGTCTTCTCCAGGGGGGTGAACCCGGGCATCACGCCGCCGGCGATTCTGGATCTCAAGGTCATTACGCTGACCTTCGGCCTCACGATGAAGATCAACCTGGCGAGCTTGCTGGGAATCGCCCTCGCCCTCCTGATCTACCGGAAACTGTAGCCGTGAGAGCCGAGCGCCGCACCCCGCCCTGCGGGCCGGGTACCCGGAGCGCCGAGAAACCGACTGCGGAGATTATCCTCGCGTCCGCGTCGCCCAGGCGGGCCGCCCTCCTGGCACAGATCGGCTTTCCCTTTCGTGTGCATCCCAGCGCCTTGAACGAGGCAGGTGGTCCGGTGCACCTCGGCGACAAGGCCCCCGAGGCGCTTGCCTGCCGCCTCGCCCGGGCCAAGGCCGAGGAGGTCGCCGCCCGGGTCGGGCGCGGCCTCGTCATCGGAGCGGACACGAGTGTGGTATGCGACGGCATCGCCTATGGGAAGCCCCGCGATGCCGAGGAGGCCCAGGCCGTCCTCCTGCGCCTGGCGGGCCGGACCCACCAGGTGATCACGGGCGTGGCGGTCGTGGAGGCGGAGACGGGGCGGGCCGAGGTCGCGGTGGCCGTGACCCAGGTGCGAATGCGGGCGTTCGATGCGGCGGAGGCGGCCGCCTACGTGGCCACCGGCGAGCCGCTGGACAAGGCGGGGGCCTACGCCATTCAGGGGTACGGGGCCCTCCTGGTGGAGGGGATCGAGGGGGACTACTCCAATGTCGTCGGCCTCCCCCTCATCATGCTGGCGACGCTCCTCAGGCGCTTCGGCCTCGACGTCTGGGATCCCGCCCGGGCGCAACTGTGAAGTCTGCTGCCGGTGCTTTCATTCAGGGGTGTGCACTCGATTACTCGGCCCGATTTTCCCTTGACACCCCCGGGGGAAGTGTGGGAATTTACCGCCGCTCCCTGACGGTGTCATTTCCGGCCCGGCCGGGGCGTTCCAGCGTCTCAAAGCCGAGCGTTCCGGGGGCCCTGAGGAGTGCCTGACGATGTCCACGTTCCTGTCTCGGTGGACCGGCCGTCCGGAGCGGGAAGACACCCTCCTTGGCGACGTCGAGCAAAGCCAACCGGATTCGCTGCCCGCTCCCAAACGGCGAAATCAAAGTCTGACCTGGGCTGCCTCGCCCTCCCTGGAACGCATCCACCGCGAACTCGACGAGCAGATTCGTACCATCGAGGAGGCCAAGCGCCTGCTCGAGGAGCGGCTGAGCCCGTTCCAGCGGCACCTCTGGGAGCAGCGGCGCAACGTGGACCAGGCCTTGAAGCAGCTCGAGGCTCGCATCAAACCCCTGCGCCAGTACCTCGAAGGGCAGGAGAACAACCTCGAGCGGGTCGGCATGCACCTGAAGACGGAGCTGACGGACCAGTTCGAGACCTTCGAGAAGTTCCTGGCCGAGCAGCGCCAGATCCTCGAGCGGGCCCAGCGTTACCTGGAGGAGCAGCCCCGCCCTATGGCCCAATACCTGGAGGATCAGCAGCGGGCCATCGAGCATGTCTTCCGGGACCTGGAGGAGAAGCTGGAGCCCTTCGGGCGATACCTCAAGGAGCAGCAGAGGCTCTTGGAGGGCCTGGCCGAGCCCCGGGTAACGGAAGAGTTCGACGCCCTGGCGAGTTACTGCGGTGAGCGCCAGGCGGCGATGGAGCGCTACGCCAGTGCGGCCGAGTACCGCCCTCAGAACCTCTTCGTCGAGCTGGACGGGATCTACCAGAAGTACAAGGCGCTGGACGGCGGCAAAAGCAAGTTGCTCAGCCGGGTGCTGGAGCAGACCCGGCAGGCCGACCTTCGCCTGCAAGATGCGCTGAAGCCGTTGCCCCGGGAACACGAGGAACCCCGCCCGCCACGGGTCGAGGCGGCGCCCTAGTTGCCTCTCTCTATCCGCAAGCCCTGCGTCCTCCGGCGTCACTTCCTGCTCGCGGACCTTCCGGGTCGGAATGCTTCCGGGCCCGGCCGTCTTTCCGGACGGCCGCGCGTCCGGCGGGCGCGGGCCCTGAGACGAGGTCGCCTAGCGGGGCTTGTCGGCCTTGCGACTCCGCAGATATTCCGTGATGAGCTAATCGAGGCTCTTGTCGGCGGGGGGAAGCGAAGCCTTCGGCGCTTCGGGGGCTGCCTGCGAGGGAGACGGCTCCCGCTCCTTCGATGCGGCGAGCGCCTGGGGCTGACCGGCCAGAATGCCCTGGATGATCCGTTGGTGCTGCTGGTCCATGAACTGCTTGATCTCGCCCTCGGCGGCCGCCTCGCCCAAGGCCTTCTGGTAGTTGACTTTCTCCCGGGCGATGATGGCCCCGGCCCGGAAGACCAGGGTCAGGACGTACGCGTTTCCGCGGCCCAGATCCTCGGTCTGGACGTGATACTCGATCCCGCCGTGGGTGACGTTCGTATTCAGGCCAGGAATCATCGGTGGGCGCACGGATTAACCTAGTGCACGATAGCAGACCCCGGATATTCGGGCAAGGGATTTGTGTTTGCCCTGGCAGCCTTCGTGTGGGAATGGTATAGTATTGGCTTAGTCGCCTGGGCACTCTGTCCCTGACCCGGAGCGCTGGATCCGACCCCATGCTGGACCGAGTCCTCATCCCGATCATGATGCAGGCTGGCGGCCTCCTGGTGTCGTTCACCCTGACGACCTTGGTGTTGTTCTCAGCCTATTCGCTAGCCGTGATCGGCGAGCGGTGGTGGACCTTCCGGCGGACCCGTCTAGCCTCGGCTGGCCTGGTGCCTCGGGTGCTGGCCTCTGTGGAGCAGGGCAACCTGCAGGAGGCGCTGGATCTGTGTGAGCGAGCGAAGGGCGGCCATGTGAACTCGGTTCTGGCGGTCGGCCTGCGGGAGTTCTTGCCCCTCGCGTCGAAGAACCCGGGTCTTTACGCCGGCCCTGGCATCGATCAGGCCGCGGCCACGGCCCGGGAGGCGATGCAGCGGGTCACCTCCACAGAAATCGGGCGGCTGGAGCGCCACCTCGTCGCCCTGGCGACGCTCGGGAACATCAGTCCGTTCGTGGGACTCTTCGGAACGGTCATCGGCGTGATGCGCGCCTTCGAGGCGATCTCGCGGACGGGCAGTGGCGGGCTGGGTACCGTCTCGGCGGGCATCGCCGAAGCGTTGGTGGCCACAGCGGCCGGCCTGTTCGTCGCCATTCCGGCCGTGACCGCCTACAACCATTTCGTGTCGCGGGTCAAGAACTGCGCAACCGAAATGGACGCCGCCGGATCCGAGCTCCTCACCTGGGCCCAACGTGCCGCGAGCGTCGCGTCTGCCGCGCTGCGGACCGGTGTCTGAACGGTCCAGGTAGATGCGTCCGTCCAGATCGCGCCGGGGGTCTGACCCCGCGGCGCATTGTCGGTAGTCGCCCCCATGGCCATGACCCTGCCATCGCGCGCCGGCGATCGGCGCATGCTCTCGGAGATCAACGTCACCCCGCTGGTGGACGTGATGCTGGTCCTGCTGATCATCTTCATGGTGACCACGCCGATGCTCCAGCGGGGGACCGACGTGCAACTCCCCCAGGCGGAGCAATCCGAGCCGAAGGAGGAAGAGCGCATCACACTCACCCTCACCCACGAGGGTCGGCTGTACCTGAACAACCAGGAGATCCCCCGGGTCAGCCTGCGGGATCGCCTGATCGCCCTGACTCGCAACCGCGAACGCGTCGTCCACTTCCGGGGGGATGCCCAGGTGCCTTACGGCCTGGTGATAGAGGTGTTGGATGCGCTCAAGGCCGCAGGCATTGAGACCGTGGGGATGATCACCGAGCGTCCGCCCGGCGCGGCGCGGCCGTAGGATCGCGTCGGCCACACACCCGGCTCTCCCGGGATCCGCAACCTTTGGCGTCTGACGTTCAGGTGTGCATGGACCTCTTCTACAGGCTCCTCGTCCTGCTCTCCACCTTCGTCATCTGGGTCATCAGCAGTTTGGGCTACGCGGGGATCGTCGTGGCCATGGCCGTCGAGAGCGCCTGCATCCCGCTCCCCAGCGAGGTCATCATGCCCTTCTCGGGCTACCTGGTGAGCCAGGGACGCTTCAGCCTGTGGGGGGTCTCGCTGGCGGGGGCCCTGGGGTGCACCCTCGGGTCCGCGCTCGCCTACGCCGGCGGCGCCTACGGGGGGCGCCCCTTCATTCTGAAGTACGGCCGGTACTTCCTGGTCACCGCGCACGAGGTCGAACGCGCCGATCGCTGGTTCGCGCGCTACGGCATGGCGGCGACCTTCCTCAGCCGCCTGCTGCCGGTCATCCGGACCTTCATCTCGCTCCCGGCCGGCGTCGCGCGGGTCCCCTTCGCCCGATTCCTGGTCTATGCCTTCCTGGGCTCCCTGGCGTGGAGCTGGGCGCTGGCCTACGTGGGCATGCTCTTGGGAGAACACTGGGACCGGGTGGGCGGCGTGCTGCACTCCCTGGATGTCGTGATCGTGCTCGGGTTGGCGGCAGGCGCGGGCTGGTTCCTCTGGCGCCACTGGCCGCGGCGGGCCCTTCAGCCGGAAAAGGAGTAGGGTGAGGCCATGTTCCGACTTCGTCTCTTTCCGCGCAACGAGAAGTTCTTCGACATGTTCATCGAGGCGGCGCGCAACATCCACCAGGGGGCGCGGGCCTTCCAGCAGATGCTGGAGGACTTCCGCGGCACCGACGAGCAGTGGCGCGCCGTGGAGGAGTACGAGCACGAGGGAGACAAGATCACCCATCGGATCCTGCGCACGCTCCACCAGACCTTCATCACCCCGATAGACCGGGAGGACATCCACAAGCTCACCTCGGCGCTGGACGACGTCATCGACCTCATCGAGGCCTCGGCCGCGCGGATGGCGATGTACCGGATCACCAAGCCCACCCCCGCCGCCCAGCGGCTGGCCGAGATCATCGTCCGCTGCACCGACCAGGTCGTCCGCGGGGTGTCCGCCCTCCCCCGCTTCAAATTCCTCCAGGAGCACTGCATCGAGATCAACCGCCTGGAGAACGAAGCAGACGACGTCTCGCGCGAGGGCATCGCGGCCCTGTTCGTGGAGGAGGCCCCGCCCCTCGAGGTCATCAAGTGGAAGGAGATCTACGAAACGATGGAGATGGCCACGGACCGATGCGAGGACGTCGCCAACATCCTCGAAGAGATCGCCCTGAAGCATTCCTAACCTGGCATGGCAGCGGGGCGCCAGGGCGGGGCCCCGCGCCCACGAGAGACCGGAACCATGTCGCCCGCTCCTGAGTCCGCCGAGCGCTTCGCCGCACCAGAGACATGGGGCACGGCGATCACCCTGCGGGCCCTGACCGCACCCGACGACCTGGACAGGCTGACCCCGGGCGAGGGCCTCGGGGCCTACTGCCGCTATCGCGCCGGGGAGACGCCGGCGATACTTCGCCGGGTTCTTCGAGCCCCGCAGGGCCGCGTGCTCGCAGGCGTCGCGGGGGGCAGGCTCGTCGGCTACCTCGCCCTCTTCCACCCGGGCCCGGAGGAGCGCTGGGGACAGCAGCCGATCCCCGGCCTGGTGGAGCTGGGCGCGCTGGAGGTGGACCGCGCCTGGCGCCGGCGGGGCCTGGCCCGGCTCCTGCTTCAGGCTGCGTTCGCCGGAGGGGCGCTGGACGACGCCATCGTGATCGCCCCCCAGTTTGCGGCCGACTGGGACCTCGAGGCTTCCGGCCTCACCTGGCGCGAGTACCGGCAGCTGATCTTCCGCCTCTTTCGCCGGCAGGGGTTCGCGGACTTCGTGACCGACGAGCCCTTGGTGGCGGCCGACCCCAGGAACTGCCTGCTGGTGCGAGTGGGAGAGGCGGCGTCGCCGGGTCTGTACCGAGCCTTCCGCGCCCTCCTGACCGAGGGATCGCCCGGCGCGAGCGCGGCGGAAGCCGACCGGCGCCAGCAGTACCTGGGGATCGGAGTCACCGCCATCCAGCAGATCAACCAACTGCCCACGGAGGAGCGCGAGGCGATCTACCGCCGCCTCATCCCGCCGCGGGTGCTCGCACTCCTGGATCTCGACCCCGCCACGGGCCGGGACCCTCGGGGGAATCGCCTCGTCACGTACATCTGCCCCCCGGATCAGGGCTTCGTCCGGATCGAGGTGCGTGCCCACCCGCCGAACCGGGACTGCGTGTACCTGCTGAAACTCACCCAGCCCACGGAAGAGTTTTTGGAGATCGCCTTCATCATGGCGAACGACCCGCAGGCGGAGCGGTTCGACGTGGACCGCGATCCCTCCGGCAATCCCGTGGGGATCCTGTCCGGCATCCGCAATCCCGCCGAGGAAGAGCGGGCCATGCGGGCGGGGTTGGCGCCCGGACAAGTGCGCCGCGGCCTGCGGATGTTCCGCCAGGTCCTCCCGCGGGTGGAGTCTTTCGCCGCTGAACTGGGCAGGGAACAGATGTCCATCGAGGGACTTTTCTACCAGCACGCCATCCTGTACGAGCGCTACGGCTTCGGCTACCTCACGGGGCGGGATCGGATGGAGGAGATCCACCGGGGATTCCAGCCCGGCAAGGTGCTGCACCGGCGCCTGGACGGCTCCAATCCGTTCCGCATGCCCGAAGCCGCCGCTACGGTCCGCGGGCGGAGCTGGGCCATCCGCGAGGGCGTGCTGGAGGAACCCTGGCGGGTTCCGCGACTCTACAAGATCGTGGGGCGGGCCATGGGCATGCCCACGTTCCCGGACTGCGTCTACTGACTCGGAGGCGTTCCGTTCCCCTTCCCCTGGTCTTTCCCCAGGGAACCGGCGGGAAGGCGGACACCGCGACTGAGGAGAATCCCTACCCCACAGGACAGGCTTTGATCTCACTGCGCCGCTGGGGACACGGGGCCTGGGGCGGGGATTTTCCAGGGAGGCAATCATGCTGGTCGGCCGACGGATGCGGACGTCCCTGATCACGCTGACCAAGGATGCGACGCTGGCCCAGGCGCGCGAGCTCCTTCACGCCCATCGGATCCGCCACCTGCCGATCGTGGAGGGCGATCGCTTGTTGGGCATCCTGACGGATCGCGACCTCCGGCAGGTTTCCCCCAGCAGCGCCGCCGGAATCAGCCCGGATCGGACGGCGGCCTTCCTGGGCCAGATCGCCGTGACCGAAGCCATGGTCAAGAACGTTCTCACCGTGAGCCCGTATACGACCATCGAGGAGGCGGCGCGCCTGATGATCGAGCACAAGATCGGCTGCCTGCCGGTGACGGAGGCCGGTCGCCTGGCAGGCATCATCACCGAGACCGACATCCTGAGCGTCCTGGTGGACGTGATGGGCATCCGCGAGCCGAGCGCGCGGATCGAACTCACGCTCCCGGACCGCGCGGGGGCCCTGGCCGACGTGACCCGGATCATCAAGACGCACGGGGTGAACATCTCCAGCATCGTCACCCTGCCTCACTGGGAAACCGGAGCGCGGCTGGTGATCATCCGGCTCAAGACCATGAACCCGCAGCCCATCCTGAAGGATCTGGCGGCCGAAGGCTACGAGCAGCCTCCCCTGCAGCCATAGCGCCTGTCGGGAAAGGCTCCTCGTGTTCCGGCAAACCGATTTCACCCCGACGCCATGGCCGGCGTTCGCCCGGTCACACCGATCCTCCCGGGCATGGCTTCGTGTGAGAGCGAAGATCCCTCGACAGCCCTCGAAGCCGAGCCAGCGCGCCGTCCCAGATTCGGAAACCACCTGTCTCAAAAATCCCCAAGAGTGCCCACCACGCCACGCCGATCGTCTCGCCCTCGGACCCCACGGCCCCGAAAGACGCGCCCGCGAATTCGCGCCCGCCTCATAATTCCACTGCCTTAGCAGCGACAGAAAATTGGCGTCTTCAAATTCGCATCGCAGCACAATTTGGTATAGATATTGCTGAGTTTTCATCACAGCCCAACCACCGCTGGTGGCATTTCGACCAAACGGCCTCAATGGCACGGGTAGTCCCATGGGTCTCAGCTGGACCGACGTTGGCGTGATCACACTCCTGATCAGCCTTGCCGCTGTCCTCACAGCCCAGAGCGTGGTGTACCTGAACCGACGCGATGCGCAGGAGGTCCTCCGGAATCGCCAGGCCGGGTGCAAGCCTCATGAATGGGTGAGGCGTGAACCCACCGGTTTGATCTGTCGCCTCTGCGGAAAGATCCCCGGCTAGCCCACAAGGCGACCGCCCGAAATCGTGCGACCACGCTGCGGAGCGATCCCCCCCCCCGGACGGCGGCGGCCCCGCCACGGACTCAGCCCTGCCGCGGTCGCCTCCCCCAAGCCTCGGGTCGGGGCCGCCAGTCGACCAGGACTCGCGGCGCGGCGAATCGGAGGCACACGCCCGCCCGACCAGCCCCGCGACAGCGCTCGGCCCGGTCCCGACGGGCGGCCGGGAGACCTCACTCCGACCAGCCTGCCGGGACGTCGGGACGGGCGCTCAGACTCCCCACATCGCCCCCACCCGACCAGTTTCGCGGGCGATTTTCCTTCAAATCCTGCATCGGGCGTTCGGGGATCGCCCACGGTACCCATGCCGCTCCGCAGTCCCGGCCACGGCCGCGCCGG